>ENA-ORXC01000368-ORXC01000368.1-marine-metagenome-genome-assembly--contig:-NODE-368-length-33788-cov-63.322002_pt1 | contig 33788 bp, 26 predicted proteins | sample MGYA00237865_ERZ511478 | MGnify/ENA metagenome assembly ERZ511478
ACAGCACGTAGCTTCTTGTTTTCTATATCATTAAGGGTGATTGAGCTACCTCCTACAGCGTGTTTTTGTTTGTCAAAAAAACCTTTTATACTGAGCGGTTGCTTTACGGGATACTTAGCCACAACCCCTTTTATTACAGATAGATTGTAAGCATTGATCCAGAAAGCTTGGTATGTTTTTGCATCTGTCTTGCTCACTTTTATAGTTTGTGCAACCGCAAGGAGTTTATCTAAAGACTCTGGATTACTTTGTACAGCAGCATAATCTACTCTTCCATTTTTTATATATTCTTTAAAAAAAACATCTGCATCTGTAAAAAATGCATCTGTACTCTGTGCACTCATCGTGTTAATAACAAGTAGTGTAAAAAGGAAAGTAACGATTTTCATAATTGCTGTTTTATGTGCACTTGGGTCGGGTAAAAAACAATCGTCTTACACTTTTTCTTAAAATAAATTGATTTTGATCACCAGATAGCTTGTTGTCCTTAATGTATTTATAGCATTAATCTACAATTCATTTAGATATGTTCTAAATAAGCCTAGGTGCTGTTAAGTTTACTATCTTTAGTTCGACACAACCCTAGTAACTTGTGAAGAAAAAAGGTTTTACATACGCTTTCGCGAAAGCGTAATCACATACCACATTACTACAACCTCTTTTCAACTTACTTAAAAACACCAACCATTATGCAAGAACATATCGTCATTATAGGCAACGGGATTTCTGGCGTTACAACCGCCCGTCACATCCGCAAAGCTTCTGACAAAAAGATCACCATCATCTCTGCCGAAACAGATCACTTCTTTTCTCGCACAGCGCTTATGTATATCTATATGGGACATATGAAATATGAGCACACAAAACCGTATGAAGATTACTTCTGGAAGAAAAACCGTATTGATCTTAAACGCGCTTTTGTAGAGACAGTAGATCACGAGAATAAGCAATTATTACTCTCTGGTGGCGAAAAAATGAGTTATGATAAACTCGTGCTTGCTGTGGGGTCAAAACCTAATAAATTTGGCTGGCCAGGGCAAGATCTAGATGGTGTACAAGGGTTGTACTCAAAACAAGATCTAGATATGCTAGAGGCAAATGCTCCAGATAAAGAAACCTGTAAACGTGCTGTGGTAGTAGGTGGCGGTCTTATAGGTATTGAGATGGTAGAGATGCTGCTCACGCGTGATATACCGGTCACATTTTTAGTAAGAGAAAATAGTTTCTGGAATGGCGTTTTACCACAAGGAGAAAGCGAGATGATTAACAGACACATTAAATCTCACCACGTAGATTTACGTTTAGGCTTTAATCTAGATAGTATTCTAGCAGATGATAATGGTAAAGTGCGCGCTGTAACTATAAAAGAGACAGGAGAAGAAATAGCCTGCAACGTAGTAGGGCTTACCGCTGGTGTGTCTCCTAATGTGGCTTTCTTAAAAGATAGCGGTATTGAGTTAGGCCGAGGTATCAAGGTAAACCCTATGCTGGAGACTAATATAAAAGATATTTATGCCATAGGTGATTGTGCAGAGCAACACGAGGGTATAAACGGTCGTAGACCCATTGAGGCTGTCTGGTATACGGGCAGAATGATGGGAGAAGCACTTGCTCAGACATTAACTGGAAATCCTACCGCATATAACCCTGGTCACTGGTTTAACAGTGCAAAATTTATGGATATAGAGTACCAGACGTATGGATGGGTGTTCTCAAAACCTAAAGAAGGCAATACACACTTTCACTGGATGCATAAGGATGATAACAAGTGTATCACTATAGAGATGCAAGAGGGTACTCGCAAGTTTGTGGGTATAAATAACTTTGGTATCAGGCTACGTCACGAGCTATTTGACCGCTGGCTTACTGAGGAACGCACAACAGATTATGTGCTAGAGCATCTTAAAGATGCAAACTTTGACCCTGAGTTTTACAGCCATTACGAGAAGGATATTCTAGAAGCTTATAATGCTGCATACGGGACATCACTTAGTCCCAAAAAGAAAAGCTGGAAAAGAATTTTTGCATAACCAACCTAACGACTTATACTTATGAAAATTATTAAAAACCTAGGCTTGGTGATCTTTATTACTGGGCTTGCCATCTGGACAGCTTCCATCTTTATGGGAGACTTCACCTTACAACAAGAACAACTTGATTCCTTTATTTCTGAAAAAGGAATTAAAAGTGAGCTAGTAGCTCAAAAAATCTCAGATAACGTAGTGGGTAAAAAACTAGGCACATTTGCTTTTACAGGTGCCGTAAGAGATGCCCTTGCTCAAAACAATGACTACTATGATGCACAAATTGCAAAATATGATGCGGCAAAGGAGTGGGATAAAAAAGGAGAACAATATCAGTACAGAATAAATGATAAAGACTTTCAAGCCTTTAGCTTCTCACTAGCCAAAAAAGCCGGAACAGGATTTATAGTAGAAAATAAAGGGCTTATGTGGTTCTTAACCTTTGGGCTAGGGATACTAGGAGCTCTTATGTTCATTTTTCCTAATCTCGTGTTATTAGGCAAACCAGGTATCAAAAATGACCACGTATATCACGAGGCAGCAACCAATAGAGGATGGATTGCCTGGCTGGTACTTGTGTACCTCGTGCTATTTTATCTCGTGCTTTATTTTAATGCAGACTATGTGGTAAACTGGACATTTATACTCGACCCCATAAGTAATGCCCTTAACGGAGGCGATGCGAGCCAGTGGTTTGTATATGGCTTTTTATACTGTGTGATTATGGTAACGATGGCGGTGCGTATGTATATAAAATACCGTCACAATAAATACCAGATTGTACGTACTACCTCTGTACTATTCTTTCAGATTGTATTTGCCTTTCTTATCCCTGAGATTATGGCAAGTTTAGGAAAGCCTGGTTATGATTTTAAAAACGCATTCCCGCTAGATTATGATTTCTTCTTTGAGTGGAATCTCGACACACTTACTCAAAGTGGTGGTTTAGGTATCTTCATACTCGTATGGGGTGTTGTGCTTACACTAGTGATTGTACCGGTAATGGTTTACTTCTTTGGAAAAAGATGGTACTGTAGTTGGGTTTGTGGTTGTGGAGGCCTTGCCGAAACTCTTGGTGATCCCTACCGCCAGCATTCTAATAAATCTATGAAAGCCTGGAAGCTTGAGCGCTGGCTCATACACTCGGTTCTCGTGTTTTCACTAGTGATGACACTCGTCACATTATACTGTTACTTTACGGGTGCAGAAGCTTTTTTAGGAATCAACTCGCAGTGGATAAAAGACACCTATAGCTTCCTGATAGGAGCTTGGTTTGCAGGAGTAATCGGGACTGGTTTCTACCCTATTTTTGGTAACCGAGTATGGTGTCGTTTTGGATGCCCACTAGCAGCCTACTTAGGATTTGTACAACGTTTTAAATCTCGTTTTAGAATCACTACAAACGGAGGACAATGTATCTCTTGTGGTAACTGTTCTACCTATTGTGAGCAAGGAATTGATGTACGTGCATATGCTCAGAAAGGAGAAAACATCGTACGTTCTAGTTGTGTAGGTTGTGGTGTATGTAGCGCTGTATGTCCTCGTGGCGTACTTAAGTTAGAAAACGGACCAGAAGCAGGTCGTATCAACCCTACCCAAGTACTACTAGGTAATGATGTAGACCTTATGGATTATGTAAATAACAAAGAGGCAAGCTAGAAGATTTTTTACGCTTTCGCGAAAGCGGAATACTAATTTATATAGCTCTTTGCATAGCATATCGCTAAAGCAAATTAAAAAACAACCACCTTAGTCATCTAGGGTGGTTTTTTAATACGCTAAGTAATCGTTAAGACGCATAAATCTCCCCTGTTTCTGTATACTTTCTCATAACTTTGCGACACATATAAAGCCTCACAGATTATGAGGTAATACCATAAAAACACAGCGCAATGCTAGCATATATAAAAGAAGTATTACAAGAAATGCCTCAAGACTGGTTACGTCTTACCACACATAGACTAGATATTTATGATGAGTCTCAAGCCAAAAGCCAGTTTCTTGATGAGTTTGAAAAACTATATAACAATAATGTTTCAGATCAAAAATCACTGAGCCAGTTACCTACGGCTTATGATTATATAAGACTGGGACACCCACTATCAAGTATTTTAGAATGGGCAATAGCAAAAACATATGCCCTAAAGACAGAAAGCGTTATAAGCTTTCAGTCTAAGACTGTACCTGTGCTTGCCGTGCTTCGTAAAAATTTATTAGAAAATAAGAGCACACGCATTTTATATACTGGAGCGCTCTCTTCTCGTTTTGACACAACAGCCTTAAAAGAAGTGTACGGCTATAACTTTGAGCTTCAAAAGCTAGAAAGTGTTGATGATATCACACCTTTTAATGGAAGCACAGTACTACTATCTGAACAGCAAAAAATCGCTACTACAGCCTTACATAAAGAAGTAGACTTTTATGTAAATACGTATGGGGATCTAGGTAGTATTCTCATTATTAATGGAGAAAATAACAACCACTACGTAGCAGATGTACAACACGTGCGTAGAAGGGAAACGGTGGCAATGACACCAGAAAACACACTTGTAGCACTAGAGTCTCTCGTAAACACAACCGATTTTACCGCTAATAAAAGTACCAAAGAAGCAGATAAAGTAAAGGTTTTAAGTACCATAAAAGAAATAACACAAGCAAACTCAAAAGCGCTTGTAGGTTCAAGTGGACTATCTATACAATATGCCATAATGATGGGTCTTGTGGCAGAAGCTCAAGAACAACATCCTGGTAAAGCAATCAAGTTTGTAGTACCACCTAACTGTTATGGAGGGACAAATGACCAAGCAAGACGTGTAGCTGCCTGTCTTGATAATGTAGAGGTTGTAGACCTACCGGTAGATGGTGATAATGATATGGTACAAAGTGTAGACCGTGTACTTACTACACTCGCAGAGCAAGATGCTATACCATACATCATTGCAGAGATCCCTACAAACCCAAGAGTAGAGGTGCCAGATCTTGTAAAACTTAAAGAAGTGTTGAGCACTCCTCGTAAAACTCCTGGTGGAGACACAGCAATAGATCCGGTATTTATTCTAGATCAAACGTTTTGCCCTAATGTACACTTCTTAGGTGATAATGATTATCTATCAACTGTGAGAGCAATCTCATACGCCAGCGGATCAAAATTTCCGAGTGGTGGTAAAGTGACTGCTGGCTACTGTGTGGCAAACACAAAAGCAACTCCGCTCATCGCAAATATCGAGAAGCACTTAACCATATGCGATAATGAGGCTACCGCTTTGCAATATGAGTTACTTGCTCAACAACTGCCTTCTATGAACCAGCGCATTGCAGATGCTTATGTAAACACACGTAAGTTTGTAACTTTTATAAGCGAAGTGCTGCCAGATGCAAAAATCAATTTTGTTTCAGAAGAGCTCGCGCAGCAAGGATTTACTCCATCTGTGTTTTCACTAGACTTACCTACTAAGGGTGATACACCAGCCCAGCGTGAGACCTATAAAAGAGCGCTCAACCACAAACTTATAAACTTAATGATTACAGAAATCCCTAAGGAGAGCAAGTACTGTGTAAGTTATGGGCAACTTAAGGGTGTGTACTGGACTATACCTGCAACCTCTACCCAAGGCACAACTAAGGAGGGTGATAAAGATTACATCGCTCGTGTGTCGCTCTCACCAAATATGGATTTAGAACGTCACAAAGAGATTTTTAAAGAATTTGTAAGTGAGATGTAACTAAAATTTGTTGCAAAATTTAGAGACGCTTGTAAAATCTGTTGTAGGTTTTACAAGCGTTTTTAAGTTATGAGCATTATAATTATCGGTCTTAGTACGCTTTCGCGAAAGCGTGATACTACATTTAAAATTTATGTAGAAACATTATCTTGTAATTAAAATAACGTAATGACCACTTCTCAACATCTTGCAAAGCACCTCAGAGAGTTCATATCTGGACCTAACACGACGGGTTCTCATCTTAAAGAACATCTAGATGACATAACACTAGAAGAGGCAAATCAAGCTGTTTACGGCCTTAATACCATTGCAAAGCTTGTGTACCACATAAATTACTATATAGAAGCCGTAAGCGGCGTACTAGACGGTGAGCCACTTACTGCAAAAGATATATATAGCTACGATGCACCTATATTAAAAACTCAAGAGGCTTGGAAACTTAGACTCGATACATTGTATACAAATCTAGATAGATGTGCATCTCAGGCATCTAGGCTTACAGACCAAGAGCTAAAGAGTAATTTTGTATTAGAAAAGTACGGTACTTATGAGCGTAATCTAATGGGACTGCTGGAGCACTCGCATTATCATTTTGGGCAAATTGTAGTTCTCAAGAAAATAATTAGACAACAGCCTGTGTAGTTAGAGCTACCTTAAAATAAAAAACTCCCGATATTGCTATCGGGAGTTTTTAGTTTTTTAGTCTTCTAGAGGCTTCATCTCGAAGTCTTCCATAAACTTAGTGGTGTAGTCACCAGCTATATAGTCTGGGTGATCCATAAGTTGCCTGTGGAAAGGTATAGTTGTATTAATACCTTCTATTACAAACTCATCAAGAGCACGTTTCATCTTGTTAATCGCCTCTTCTCTAGTCTGTGCTGTCGTAATTAACTTAGCAATCATAGAGTCATAGTTAGGCGGTATCATATACCCACTATATACGTGTGTATCTATACGTACTCCGTGACCTCCTGGTGCGTGTAAATTTGTAATACGCCCTGGTGATGGTCTAAAGTCGTTAAAAGGATCCTCAGCATTTATACGACACTCTATAGAGTGTAGTTGTGGGTAGTAGTTTTTACCAGATACTGGTACGCCTGCTGCCACAAGTATTTGCTCGCGTATAAGGTCATAGTCTACTACCTGCTCTGTAATAGGGTGCTCTACTTGTATACGTGTATTCATCTCCATAAAGTAGAAGTTGCGGTGCTTGTCTACAAGAAACTCAACCGTTCCTGCTCCTTCATATTTGATAAACTCTGCTGCTTTTACTGCGGCATCTCCCATACGCTCACGTAACTCATCTGTCATAAATGGCGATGGTGTCTCTTCGGTAAGTTTTTGGTGACGTCTTTGTACAGAACAATCTCTTTCAGACAGGTGACAGGCTTTACCTGTGCTATCTCCTACAATTTGGATTTCGATATGGCGTGGCTCTTCTATGAGCTTTTCCATATACATACCGTCGTTTCCAAAGGCTGCAGCACTTTCTTGACGTGCACCTTCCCAAGCTTTAAGTAGGTCTTCTTCTTTCCATACGGCACGCATACCTTTACCTCCACCACCAGCGGTAGCTTTAAGCATTACAGGGTAACCCGTCTCTATGGCAAGTTTTTGACACTCTTCAAAATCTTTTATGATACCGTCAGATCCTGGTACACAAGGTACGCCTGCGGCTTTCATAGTTTCTTTTGCAGTAGCTTTATCTCCCATTTTTGAAATCATCTCTGCAGATGCTCCAATAAATTTTATGTCGTGCTCCTCACATATTTTTGAAAACTTTGCGTTTTCAGAAAGGAATCCATATCCCGGGTGTATGGCGTCTGCATTTGTAATCTCTGCTGCTGCAATAACGTTAGACATCTTAAGGTAAGACTCGTTACTTGCTGCTGGGCCTATACATACTGCCTCGTCTGCAAATTTTACGTGAAGACTCTCACGGTCTGCTGTAGAGTATACAGCTACCGTTTTAATCCCCATCTCTTTACACGTACGTATTACCCTAAGGGCAATCTCACCACGGTTTGCTATAAGTATCTTCTTAAACATACTGTTTATTTTTTATTGTGATTACTGCGTGTTGTTGTTTAAGTCTCGCTTTCGCGAAAGCGTAAAAAACCACAGTCTCCTCAATGATTAAAATACCCGCAAGGGATTATGATGGATCTACCAAGAATAATGGCTGATCAAACTCTACTGGAGAAGAATCGTCTACTAGTACTTTTACGATTGTACCTGACACTTCACTTTCGATCTCGTTAAAAAGTTTCATCGCTTCAATAACACAAAGCACGTCACCTTCACCTATCGTTTTTCCTACTTCTACAAACATAGGCTTATCTGGAGCCGGTTTTCTATAGAAGGTTCCGATTATAGGAGACTTAATAGTTATGTATTTTGAATTATCTTCTGCTGGGGCCGCTGGTGCTGCAGGTGCTGCTACCTCTGCAACTGGTGCTGGAGCCGCTGGTGCTGCAGGAGCCATTTGCATTGCTGGCATTTGCTGTAAGAAAGTAGTTGGTGCTTTCTCATCGTCTGCACCAGTTCTGATAGTGATTTTTACATCATCCATCTCAAGTTTTACTTCGCTAGCGCCTGACTTTGCAACAAATTTAATCAGATTTTGAATTTCTTTTAAATCCATAAGTGTTTGAATTTAGTCTGTTTAGGTTTAATTAGAGTTATATGCCCATTTGAGGTAGATCGAACCCCAAGTGAATCCACCACCAAAAGCGGCAAATATGATATTATCTCCTTTTTTTAGTTTATTCTCATAGTCGCTCATCAACAGTGGTAAAGTGGCTGATGTCGTGTTACCATATTTATGGATATTAATGAGGACTTTATCCTCATCTAGCTCCATCCTTTTGGCAGTAGCGTCTATAATTCGTTTGTTAGCTTGATGTGCGATTAAAAAATTAACGTCGTCACCACTAAGGTTATTACGCTTCATAATTTTATCACTTACATCTGCCATATTTGAAACAGCAAATTTAAATACGGTTTTTCCATCTTGAAAAACTGTGTGCTGTTTGTTATCTAAAGTTTCTTGTGAAGTGGGTAGTATACTCCCTCCTGCATCTATCTTGAGGTACTCACGCCCTACACCATCAGATCTAAGGTACTCATCTTGTAGTCCCATCCCTTCTTCATTAGGCTCAAATAGTACTGCACCACCACCATCTCCAAAGATGATACACGTGGCTCTATCTGTATAGTCTATAATAGATGACATTTTATCTGCGCCTATAAGCAGTACTTTTTTATACCTACCAGACTCAATATAACTAGCTGCTGTAGACATCCCGTAAAGGAAGCTAGAGCAAGCAGCTGTGAGATCAAATGCAAATGCATTAGTCGCACCTATTTGAGAGGCTGTATATACTGCGGTTGAGGCTACTGGCATATCTGGTGTAGCAGTTGCTACGATTACCATATCTAACTCTTTGGGATCGAGTTGCTTTTTTTCAAGAAGATCTTGTGCTGCTTTGATGGCAAGAAACGAGGTTCCTTTGCCTTCTTCTTTAAGAATTCTACGTTCTTTAATACCCGTGCGAGTGGTAATCCACTCATCATTGGTATCAACCATAGTTGCTAAAATATCGTTAGTCAACACATAGTCTGGAACATAAGCTCCTACAGCTGTAATTGCCGCTGAGATTTTACTCATTTGTTTCAGTTAGATTTTTCGTCTTTATTCAGTTAAGAACAAAACGATGAGAAAAATACTAAAAATTGATCAAAAATGGCCTACAATTAACTTTTTTTGACAATCCTACGCATAAAAAAAACTCTCACAATGTGAGAGTTCTATGTCTAGAAAATAGAAGCTTATGCCTCTATCTCTTCAGTCTTATCAATAACTACTTGACCTCTATAGTATAATTTACCTTCAAACCAGTGTGCTCTGTGGTAAAGGTGCGCTTCTCCTGTTGTAGGATCTACAGCTATTTGAGGTATAGCAGCTTTGTAATGCGTTCTTCTTTTATCTCTTCTTGTTTTTGAGATTTTTCTTTTAGGATGTGCCATTACGTACTCTTATTTATCTGTTAATAGTTTTTTTAACGAATCCCATCTAGGATCTGTCTCTTCTTTCTCTTCTTTTGCTCTTTGGTCTGGAATACTTAATTCTTCCAGCTTTTCTAAAATATCTGACTTTAATGTCCCATCTGCTATACCAGGGTGAACCCTTTTATTAGGCATAGACAACACTATGAGTTCATAAATATATTGAGCAACATTTACTTCATACTCTCCAAATGGGAGAATGAGAACATCTTCAATATCATCATTAAACTCTTGACCAAACTTAACTACAAGCTCATAGCTCCCACTTATAGGTTGATCATAAGGCTCATTTGTCACATCACAATTTACATTGATTGTTCCTGAGATATTAAAATCAAACTCCATAAAGGTAGACTTCTTTGTTAAGAGAAGTGTAGCCTCAACGCTTGCATCGTTAAAGTCATCATATTCAAAAAGATCAAAGAACGATTTTGTAATCGTGTACTCAAACGTATGCTCTCCTTCTTTTAAACCTACGTACTGTATAGTGTATAGTTTTAATTCTTTCATCACATCATCCGTTTGGAGCGTGCAAAGATACATAATTTTTTAAATCACAATAGGTAAGAATAAAAAAAATTAATCTAACAGCTATATGATTAATGCATTGCACAACTATATTATACTTACTTTCTTGCTGGGCCTCTACCTGCACGCTCTCTTCCAGCGCGTTTTGGCGACACCTTAAGCACATCTTTTGTTATTTCTTGGTATTCTTTTCTTTTATTATAAATATTAATAGCCGCATACACTGCTTCTCTAAAAGAACCAGGATCTGCCTCACCCTTACCAGCTATCTCGTAAGCCGTACCGTGATCTGGAGATGTTCTCACCTTATCTAGCCCAGCTGTATAATTTACACCTTTACCAAAAGACAAGGTCTTAAATGGTATCAAACCTTGATCGTGATATGCAGCGAGAATAGCATCAAAATTTTTATAGTTACCAGAACCAAAAAAACTATCTGCCGCATAAGGACCATACACAAGCTGTCCTCCAGCTCTCATTTTTTCTAAGGTAGGGATAAGCACTTTATCATCATCATCACCTATCACTCCATTATCTCCCACGTGAGGATTAATACCTAGCAGTGCTATTTTAGGCCTATCTACTCCAAAATCTTGCTGCAAGCATTTATAGAGTGTATTCACCTTCTTTTTTATTACATCTGGTGTGATATTACTTGCCACATCTTTTACAGCTACGTGATCAGTAAGAAGGCCCACTTTTAATGTATCTGTCACCATAAGCATCATAGCATCACCTGTAAGCTCTTGAGCAAGATAATCTGTATGACCAGGAAAAGCAAAATCTTCTTTCTGGATATTTGCTTTGTTTATAGGTGCCGTCACCAGCACATCTATATCACCATCCTTAAGTGCCTTTGTAGCTGTTGTAAATGACTTGAGCGCATAATCACCCGCAATATCTGTAGCCTCTCCCCAAGATATATCTACTTGTTCCTTCCACAAGTTAAACACATTAATCTTATTATCTAGCGCTTTCGCGAAAGCGTCTATCCCATAAAACTCTGCTTGAAGCCCCAGTTCTTTCTTTATATATGAAAGTGTCTTTGCCGAAGCAAAAATTACAGGCGTACAAAAATCTAACATCATTGCCTCAGAAAACGTCTTGATCACAATCTCTGCGCCTATACCATTTAAATCTCCTATAGAAATCCCTACACGTACTTTTTGCTGTTTATTCATTTGATGCCTTTCGGGTTTTGTATTTTTGTAACACAAAAGTAACCAAATAAAAACCATTTATGTTTACAGGTATTATTGAAGATCTAGCCTCTATTGAATCAATCACTAAGGATCAAGAAAATATACACTACAAAGTAAAAAGTGCAATCACAAATGAGCTCAAAATAGACCAAAGTGTAGCACATAACGGCGTATGTCTTACAGTAGTAAGTATAGATGGAGACACTTATACGGTTACAGCCATACAAGAAACGCTAGACAAAACAAACCTCAACGATCTCGCTGTAAACGATATTGTAAACCTAGAGCGCGCGATGAAACTAGGCGCAAGACTAGACGGTCACATTGTACAAGGTCACGTAGACCAAGTAGGAACCTGTGCAGCTATAAGTGAAGAAGATGGAAGCTGGAGATTCACCTTTGACTACGACACCTCACTAGGAAATGTCACGATAGAAAAAGGATCTATTACTGTAAATGGCACTAGCCTCACTGTTGTAGACTCAAAAGAAGGAGCTTTTAGCGTAGCTATAATTCCTTACACTTATGAACACACAGGCTTTAAAAACTTTAAAGTAGGCACTCGTGTAAACCTTGAGTTTGATGTTATAGGCAAGTATGTAAAAAGACTTACTGAGGGCTACTAGCCTTTTTCATTTTAATTTTATACATATAATACGCACCTAGTAGTAGACCTCCTATAAGCAATAACGGGAGGTGATCATCTATGGGCGCAATAAGTCCAGGTAGAGGGGTTCTACCTGGCGGAGGCGGTGCTTCTTTACCAGCAAACGCACTTATCCCCATAAATAAAAGGGGGGCTGTTGTAATGAAATTTCTGAGTTTGGGGCTCATAGTAATTCAATATAAAATATTTTAAACTAGTTAAATTAATACTAATTTAATGAGGGTTAAGTAGGTTGTAATTGTGTATTACATCGACAATAATACGTATTTTATCGATAAAATTGATCTTTGAATAAAAAAAATTAAGGTTTCTTGAGAGTTTCAATCTCAAAACAAACGAGGCATTTTCTAGATTTTAACAAAATTTATTTTATAATTACTTGAAAATTAAGTAAATAGAAATGTAATTCTAACAAGTTAGAGCAAACTCTCACCTTAATAAAATTTCAAAAAAATTTTAGATTTTGTGTTGTTCGTCGGAGATACATATCCTTTAATCCGGATAAAATACCGAAAAACACGTTTTACAGAGATTAGAACATCTCTCATTATAAAGCATAAAAAAACCTCGCAAACAGATGTTTGCGAGGTTTAATAAGTGGTCCCACTTGGGCTCGAACCAAGGACCCTCTGATTATGAGTCAGATGCTCTAACCAACTGAGCTATGGGACCGTTGTTTTCTATGTTTTCTAATCTAATAGAAGTTGAAAACGGGTGCAAATTTATAATAAATCTTCACCCTAACAAAGCTTTTCTTTGCTAATTATTAATTTCTTGACATAACTCTATAAGAACACCACCTGCTGTTTTAGGATGCACAAACGCAACTAGCTTATTATCTGCACCTTTCTTAGGCTTTTCATTAAGAATAATAAACCCTTCTTTTTTTAATCTTTCCATCTCCTCTACAATATTTTCTACCGCAAAGGCTATGTGATGTATCCCTTCTCCCTTTTTTTCTATAAACTTAGCGATTGCACTATCATCGTTTGTCGCCTCTAGAAGCTCTATTTTATTAGGACCTGTTTTAAAGAAAGATGTACGCACCCCTTCAGAGGCAACTTCCTCAATCTTATAATGTGGTACGCCCAGTAGTTTTTCATAAAGCGAGTTGCCCGCCTCTAGATTTTTAACAGCTATACCTATGTGTTCTATCTTATCCATATCTTATTTTCTGTACTATAAATGTTTGAATTACGCTTTCGCGAAAGCGTAATAACCATAATACAACGTTAAATACCGCATATCAAGGCTTGACAAAAGTAATACATATCAAAAAAACGTATTTTTGCAGTCTATGGAATCAAACAGACAGAAAAAAGTAGCAGGTGTTCTTCAAAAAGATCTTGCAGAAGTGCTTCAAAACGCACTTAGAGACAGCGGTCAAGGAGGCATTATTGTGTCTGTAACTAAGGTTAAGGTACCTACAGACTTATCTATTGCAAAAGTATACTTGAGCATCTTCCCTAATGATAAGGCTACTGAGATACTCAAAGAGGTTAATCAAGTAAAACCTATCATACGTCATAACATATCACAGCGCACACGTCACCAACTGCGACGTATGCCAGAACTTCAATTTTATATAGATGACACGCTAGAGTACCTAGATGGTATAGAGCGCTCTCTTAAAGGTGGTGACAACCCACTAGAAGATCCAAGTTTACTAGCTCGTAGAAAGAAAATATAAATGCAGTTTGCTCGCTATATAGCGCAACGTTACCTTGTATCAAAAAGTGGTACAAATGCTGTAAACATAATTACCTACATATCTATAGGGAGTATCATTTTAGGCACGATGGTTCTATTTATTGTGCTCTCTGCTTTTTCTGGGCTTAAGGAGTTTAATCTCTCTATTACGTCTATTATAGACCCAGACATTAAAGTACTACCCGCTACTGGCAAAACAATTACCCTCACCCCTACTCAAGAAAAGGAGCTCGCCTCATTTACAGAGATACAAGCATACTCAAAAGTAATAGAAGAACGTGCATACCTCGAGCACGAGGGTAAAACCTCACTGGGCTTTATAAAAGGAGTAGATGAAAATTACCTCAACGTTACTCAAATAGATAGCACCATCTTTGCCGGAAACTGGCCTACTGTAGGTGAGCCAGCAGTAGCTATGGGCTATCTTGTAAGAAGAAGACTCTCTGTTAATCTCACAGACTATAGCAGCCTACTCTCTGTAATGACACCAAAACCTGGCACGGGACAAATCACAGACCCTACACAAGCTTTTAACTCATCAAAGGCAGTGGTGAGTGGAGTTTTTCAAGCCGGCGAGACACTTGACAATGATCATATTTTTGCAAATATTGACTTTGTAGGTGCACTACTGGGTTACCCAGAAGATAAGATAAGTACACTTGAGATTAAATTATCTCCAGAAGCAGACGAAGACCGCTTACGCGAAAAGATAAGCTCGCTACTCAATAACAACGTGATTTTAAAAAACAGAATAGAGCTTAATGATGCCCTCTACAAGATGCTTAATACTGAAAACCTCGCGCTCTATTTTATATGCACGCTCGTACTCATAATAGCTCTTTTTAGCTTTATAGGGAGTCTTATTATGATTATAGTAGATAAGCGCAAGCATATTAAAACACTAAGCGATCTAGGCGCATCTCTAGCATCTATACGTATGATTATATTTACTCAAGGCGCACTGATGATTCTTCTAGGTGGCGCTGTAGGGATTATACTAGGTGCAATTCTTATTGTAATACAGCAGCAGTTTGGCTTTATACCAATTACAGAGAGTTTACCCTACCCCGTAAAATTTGAGCTGGTAAATATCGTAATCGTATATGCAACAATAGTGATACTAGGCTTTTTAAGCGCTAGACTTGCAGCCTCAAGGATAAATAAGAAATTTATAAGCTCAGACTAGACAAACTCGTAACCTGCAAACTTCTCTTCAATAAGGTTTAGTGCAGCAAAGACATCTTCACTTTTATCTGAAGTTACTAGCTTCATACGGTATTCCTTAAAATGCGGAATCCCTCTAAAGTAGTTTGTATAATGCCTTCTTGTTTCAAACACGCCAAGTATCTCTCCTTTCCAAGCTATAGACATCTCTAGGTGACGTCGTGCAGCTTCTACGCGCTCTACTAAGGTAGGTGGCTTTTTATGCTCTCCTGTTTTCATAAAGTGCTTTACTTCATTAAAAAACCAAGGGTAACCTATACTTGCACGACCTATCATCGCTCCATCAAGACCATACTCATCACGCATCTCCACAGCACGCTCTGGAGAGTTTACATCTCCATTACCAAACACTGGGATGTGCATTCTTTGATTATTCTTTACTGCAGCAATAGGTTTCCAGTCTGCATCACCTTTATACATTTGTGCACGTGTACGACCGTGTATAGATATTGCAGCACAACCTACATCTTGTAAACGCTCTGCAACCTCAACAATCTTAATACTGTCGTGATCCCAACCTAAGCGGGTTTTTACAGTAACAGGCAGCTTAGTATGCTCTACCATAGACTTGGTTAACTTAACCATAAGGTCTATATCTTTTAAGATACCTGCACCAGCTCCTTTTGATACTACTTTCTTGACTGGACACCCAAAGTTAATATCAATAATATCTGGCCCACTTGCCTCTACAATCTCCACACTGCGCAACATAGACTCCTCTACTGCTCCAAAAATCTGAATACCTACAGGACGTTCTTTTTCATAAATATCCAGTTTCATCACACTCTTTGCAGCGTCACGTATCAACCCTTCACTAGATATAAACTCTGTATATACAACATCTGCCCCCTGTTCTTTACATAACGCTCTAAATGGTGGATCACTTACATCCTCCATAGGTGCTAGTAATAGCGGAAAATCTCCTACATCTATATCTCCTATTTTTGCCATACTTAATTTCCTTGCCTTATTCCCTTGATACGTATCACGCACAAAAGAACTCAAATAATTTAATCTGGTACAAAGGTAACTTCTTTTTAGTGTTTATACCTACTCGTTATAAAATGCTTGTCGCGCAAGTCTGTCATAGGTTTTTCATAAAGACGATACCACAACCCTGCTATTAGAAATAAGAGTATAAAGTATATCGCTGCATAACCCACCCTCTCATTAAAACTTAACAGTTCTATAGGCCAAACCCATCGCATACCTTGCAACAATAGCCCATAATGTAAGAGGTAAACCGCATATGAGGTTATACTCACATAACGTATGGGCACAGCTATATATCGAGGCGCTTGTTGCCAAGAAGAAAGTACTGGCAGGGTAAGAGCGATGGCAATCGAAGTAAGAGGCAAATAAATCACGTCCCAAATAAATGATGCAGCCACGGGATCTAAACTGTATTTTCCTAAAATAAACTGAAACCCAAAAAACAATATTACTCCTAAAGCAAATAATAACTGCTTGTGTTTAAGCCAATGTTTTGGATATTTATGAGATAGATATGCTGCCAGCACACCATAATAAATCGCATCTATTCGGTAGATGACTACTGCCTTTAGATTTATGTTCCACTGTTGTGCATTAAGTGTTGGTGTGGTAAAATGGTAGAGTAATTTAGTTATAAGAAATACGATTATTACTGCTACTGTGCTGCGCAGGAATAAGGTTTCTTTTTTTGCTTTCGCGAAAGCGTAAACCACAACATATAATAACAGTGGCCCTATAATATATGCCACCTCCTCTACTGGCAAGCTCCACGATTCTGTAAAAAACACCTCCATCCCCGAAGAGAAATTCTGAAGGAAAAGAAAGTAGTATGGTATATTTTCTGGAAGCTGTCTACCTATCGCAATAACTAGCAAAATATTGAGAACCAAAGCGAGGTAATAACTAGGTAACGTACGGAACCACCTGCGTATTAAAAAATACTTAACATCGCTCATCCCAAAATCTTCTTTTAAAAATAGCCTAAGCAATATAGACCCTATTAAATAGCCGCTCAGCACAAAAAATATCTCTACACCCATCACTCCCCCTAGTTGTAGTAGCGGGATGACACCTCCATATTGCTCGGGGAAAATATATAAAATGTGAGATCCTAAAACAGCAAGAATAGCGATTGCTCGCATTAAGTCAAGCCCAAAAACACGCTGCTTAGATGAAGGGCTGCTAGTCAAAAGATGATTATTCTTTAAGTCGTTCTAACTCTTCAATCTCAAGAGCTCTATTATTATCTTGTAATTTAAAATTACCAAACTTATAGGTAAAGCCTACTTGCAAGTTTTGTGTCTCTGGAACAGCGAAATAAGCATTGTCTTGGTTAAGATATTGAGAGGTAAGCAAAGCATTTGCCTCCCCTAGTATGTCATTTACAGTTACTTTAAGTATAGCTCTGTTTTTCCAAAACTTCTTTTGTACACCCGCATTTAATGTAATCACACGGTCTTGAATATAGCTGCCAAATAAGAATTTAGAAATATACTCTGCGCTCACCTCTGCTGTCCAACTTCTATCTTTACTAAGGGTGAGGTAATTACCAATGTATGCATACACTCCATCTACCTTATTATCTTGAGCAACATTGCCACTCTCTTGCGCGAGGAAGGTAACCTCCTCGTGAAAGGCACTTAGGTATGTGTATAAATAATACCAGTCTGAAATACTTCTACCGTGTGTGAAGTCGAGACCCCAAGATTTACTATCTAATGCATTTTGATTTGAGGTGCGCAATACTTGTGCATCATTATTTTGAAAAGGAAGCCTTAATATCTCATTTCCATTATCACGATAATAGAGATCAAAAGAGTAAGCACTTTTTAAAGTATAATTAAAGTTAAATCGGTGACTAAAAGCTGGAGTTAACTGTGCATTACCTTGATCAAAATTGTTTTCATTCAAGAAGTAGGCAAATGGGTTTAAATCTTGATACCTAGGTCTATTTACTCTTCTTGAGTAGTCTATACTAAAACTATGATTCTCAACGGGAGCATACTGCACATATGCAGTTGGAAAAAATTCTAAATAGTCCAAATCGTTTATCTCATTGAGCGCCAGCGAAGTTCCCTTTGAGTTAGTTTGCTCTGCGCGCAACCCAGCTTTTACACTCCATTTATCCCAGTCTTTTGCAACAGAAACATAACCCGCAACAATATCTTCATCATAAAGAAAATCATCATCTTGTGCTTCTTGCAAGCCTGACACACCACTATCTACAATAGTTGGAAATTTAATCACAGATCTAGAATCTATAATAGACGTTCTCGCACCCAGCTCTAAAGCAACAGTCCCTAAGGTTGTTGCATAGTCTATTTGCCCTGTGTAAATCTCAATGTCTTGAAAAGAGTCACTCGTAAAACGCACATTTCTAAACAGGTCTCCAGTAGCATCTATATATCGAGAATTTAAAGATTGATCACGCTTTCGCGAAAAATTAGTATGATGCACATTCATACTCAACGATCCATTTTTAAGTGTCTTGGTATACTTTGCGTCTAGCGCAATATTAGTGCGCTCTCCGTTTAATCCGCTAGAGGTTCTAATCGTGTACGGGTCTTCTATAGATGAAGTAACATCTGTTATAGATCTTGAGTAATCATAAATACCTGGTGAATATAACCCCACAGCCGAGAAACTTAACTGCGAACTCTCATTAAGCTTATAATCTATAATAAGATTTGCGTTATGAGCTTTTGACCAGTTTTTACGTTCAAAATCTTGAAGCCAGTTTATACGTTCATCTGTAGTTCTATAGTTTATAAAATTGTCACTCATAAATGAGGACTTCTGCGGGTTGAAACTATAATTAAAAAACAGATTCAATTTTTCATTTTTATAATACTGTGACGTCCCAAAAGAATGTTTTGGAAAAATGCCGTAAGTTCCTCTAGCAAAAACAGTTCCTTTATAGCCTAAAGACACCACCTTTGAAGTAATAATATTAAGTACAGGACCTCCCTCTGCCTCATATCTAGCTGGTGGATTTGCAATCACCTCTACAGATTGTATAGCATCACCAGAGAGGCTGCTTAATAGATCTTGAATTTCTTCTGCGCTTAATTGCATCCTCTTATCATTGAGATACACAGTAACTCCTTCATTTCTAATTGTAATCTCTTCTTGATTTACAACTACTCCCGGAGTTCTTTTTAAAATATCCATCGTATTACCCGATGATAGTATGGTATTTTCTACATTAAAAACAAGTCTATCTGCTTTGCGTACTACAGTAGGTTTTTTTGAAGTAAGCACAACTTCATCTAGATCTTCTTGACTTGCAGTGAGCACTATGGGACTTAAAACTGTATCTTTTTCTAGTAGTATACTTTCAATTTTTTGGTCGTCAAAACCTACAAAACTAACTGTAAGGTGATATGTGCCCATTTTAAGATTTTCTAGACTAAAGGAACCATCCTCTGCTGTAATAGTACCTTTTACCAGCTTTTGCTCCTCGTCAAGTAATACGACGTTTGCAAAGGCAATTGGGCTGTTTTGAGATGTGTTTACAACTCCTTGTATGCGTATGTTTTGGGCGATGATTGATGAGATGCTAAAAAGCATCAGGATTGTGATTATATGTCTAATAACGCTAGTTTTTAAGGCTTTAAATGTAATAACACTACTAACAACTTTTCACAAAATTTTAAGATTTTTCGACCAAATACACAAAATCTATTTTACTGAGAAATAAATAGCTCTTAATAGCCGTATATTTGCACCCTATTTGCTATGACTATGAAGAATATTAGAAATTTTTGCATTATTGCGCACATTGACCACGGTAAGAGTACACTAGCAGACCGTCTCCTTGATGAGACCGCTACAGTTACAAAACGTGAAGCTCAGGCGCAATTACTAGATAGTATGGATTTGGAACGTGAGCGCGGTATTACCATTAAGTCCCACGCTATCCAGATGGAGTATAAATACAAAGGCGAAGATTACATTCTAAATCTCATAGATACACCCGGTCACGTAGATTTCTCATATGAAGTATCGCGTAGTATAGCTGCTTGTGAAGGAGCTCTTCTAGTGGTAGATGCAGCACAGAGTATACAAGCACAAACTATCTCAAACCTTTATCTAGCATTAGAGAATGATCTAGAGATCATACCTGTACTTAATAAAGTAGACTTACCTAGTGCAAATCCAGAAGAGGTAACAGATGATATTGTAGACCTACTAGGTTGTGATGCAGAAGAAGTAATTCCAGCATCTGCAAAGACAGGTATAGGTATTGAAGAAATTCTTGCTGCCGTTATAGAGCGTGTTCCTGCTCCAAAGGGTAATCCAGATGAGCCACTACAAGCGCTTATTTTTGATAGTGTTTACAACCCTTTTAGAGGAGTAGAAACGTACTTTAGAGTAATAAATGGCTCTATTAGAAAAAACCAACAAATAAAATTTGTCGCTACTGGAAACACTTATGGTGCAGATGAGGTAGGAACATTAAAACTTACACAAGCACCTAAGCAAGAAATAAAAGCGGGTGACGTAGGATACCTTATTACTGGTATAAAAGATGCGCGTGAGGTAAAAGTAGGTGATACTATTACAGATGCAAAGAACCCTACACAAAACGCCATTGCAGGTTTTGAGGACGTAAAGCCTATGGTATTTGCAGGAATTTATCCTGTAGACACGGAGGACTATGAGGAGCTACGCAACTCGATGGAAAAACTACAGCTTAATGATGCGTCTCTAGTATTTGAGCCAGAAAGTTCGGCGGCATTAGGTTTTGGGTTTAGATGTGGATTCTTAGGAATGTTACACCTAGAGATTATACAAGAAAGATTAGAACGTGAGTTTGATATGACTGTTATTACAACAGTTCCTAACGTATCTTACCACGCCTTTACTCATAAACACCCAGATGATATTATTTTAGTAAATAATCCATCTGATCTTCCAGATCCATCTAGTATGAATCGTGTGGAAGAGCCTTTTATTAAAGCAACTATTATTACAAAGTCTGACTTTGTAGGACCTGTAATGTCTCTATGTATAGAAAAGAGAGGTCAAATAGCTAGCCAGACGTACTTAACAACAGAGCGTGTTGAGCTTACTTTTGATATGCCACTTGCAGAGATTGTTTTTGATTTTTATGATCGTCTTAAAACAGTTTCAAAGGGGTATGCGAGTTTTGACTACTCTCCTATAGGTATGAGAGCTTCAAAACTGGTTAAGGTAGATGTACTTCTTAACGGGCAGCCGGTAGATGCACTATCTGCACTCTTACACCAAGACAATGCTTATGATATAGGTAAGCGTATGTGTGAGAAATTAAGAGAACTTATCCCACGCCAGCAGTTCGACATTCCTATACAGGCTGCCATAGGTGCAAAAATCATCTCTCGTGAGACGGTAAAAGCACTACGTAAAGATGTAACGGCTAAGTGTTACGGTGGTGATATTTCGCGAAAGCGTAAACTTCTAGAAAAGCAGAAAAAGGGTAAGAAACGTATGCGTGCCGTGGGTAATGTAGAGATACCACAAGAAGCGTTTATGGCGGTTCTTAAACTTAACGATTAAGCATATATAAATTATAAAAAAAGCTGCAAATATGATATTTGCAGCTTTTTTACTTTTACAACAACTCGTTTGTAAAAATGGCTTTGGCATCTATGGGTTTTGTCTCAAGACCTTTGTCATATAACCACTCTAAAAAAGTAGTTATAACTCCCTGATCCATTCTGCCCCAAGAATCTCCAGTGCCAAATGCTTTTAAAGACATCTGTAATGCCTTTTTAAGATCTATCTCTTTATCCTTTTCTGGCACAAGTGATGCGAGTATAGCAACAGCATCTTCAGGTTGCTCTTTACAATATAGATAGCCTCGAGCAGTTGCTTTAAGGAAAGCCTGGTAAGCTTCCTTACGTGCTAGTATTTTATTTTCATCTGCAACTATTACTGGTGAGTATGAGTATGGTACCTTATAATCTGCCATTTTAAAATAGGTGAAGTCATCACCCCTCTCTTGCACCTGAACGCCTTCCCAATTTAAAAACACCCAGGTAGCATCATAAGTTCCTGCAATGAGCGCATCCCAAATACCCAGCTTATCTGGATACTCGAGTTCTAGCACTCCCTTACCACCATCATTACGTATCATTTGCTTTACGATCTCATCTTCATATCGTGCTTTGTAAGATGCATAAGTTTTATGATCTAAAGAACTAGGAGATGCAATACCACTATCACGTTTAACCACAATAGCACTAACATCTTCTTGCAAGATAGCAGCAACCGCCTTAAGCGGGAAAGGGCTTGCCTTTGTGCGGTAACTAAGCAAGCTTTCCGTAGGGCACAATGCCATATCTACTAGACCGAGCTCTACCTTCTTTGCTGGGGTGAGTTCATAATTATCTGCGGCGGGATTTTCTATAGCTACTTCTAGTCCTTCTTCTTTGTAAAACCCTTGTGCTTGTGCCACAAAAAACCCTATATGATTTATATTAGGCGTCCAGTCTAGTGCTATTTTAATGTGATTTGATTTCATTTTTTGATTAGTTTGATGAGTTGTTTTATAGTTCGTTGATTTGTATGTGTTTCTTTCTTTATGCGTTTTTGACCTGAAGAGTTTTCTATTACGCTTTCGCGAAAGCTGCCGTGCACTTCTTTAAAACCAGCATCTAAAAATTTTTCAACATTTGTAATTGAAACTCCGCCTCCTGGCAGAATAACAATGCGCTCCTTAGCTTGCTCGCGTAGTGATTTCAAAACATCAACCCCCTCAATAACATCTGGTTTTTGACCAGAAGTAAGAACGCGATCTACGCCTAGCTCTATAAGCTCCTCTAGACCTTTTACAGGATCTAGCACTTGATCAAACGCACGATGAAAAGTAAAAGACATTCCCTCACTAGCCTTTACAAGCTGTGATGTTCTTTTAAAGTCTATTGTATGATCACTGAGCAGCACGCCAGAAACAATACCTTGCACACCCATAGACTTTGCAAAAGCAATATCACGCAACATCGTTTTAAACTCGCTATTTGAGTATATAAAATCACCGGCACGTGGTCGTATAAGCACAAAAGATGTTATTGATAGTGCTTGCATCACCTTCTCAATAAGTGAGTGACTAGGTGTTACACCTCCTACGTCAAGCTGCTCGCATAACTCAATACGATGTGCACCTCCATCTTGCGCCGCTAGGGCACTCTCAAATGAATTTGCACAGACCTCAATTTTCATATACTAAAGGTACTAAACCTAAAATCACTGTCAAATTTTGCGATAGCTATCTCGTATAGCTTTAGGGCTTTTATTATCTTAGACACAAACCAATACTTGCAAATGCGTCACCTACTTACCTTATTAATTGCAGCAATATTTATTACCTCGTGTAAACACGTTACTGAGACCACTCCTGCACAAAAGGACCAAGCGCTTATAAATTATGTAAATCCATTTATAGGCACAGGTGGTCACGGGCATACATACCCTGGTGCTACAATGCCCTTTGGGATGATGCAATTAAGTCCAGACACAAGACTAGATGGCTGGGATGGCTGCTCCGGTTATCACTATGATGATGAGTACATCTATGGTTTTAGCCATACACACTTAAGTGGGACCGGCGTTTCAGACTATGGTGATATTTTACTTATGCCGTCTAACACCATACTTTTTAATAACGGCGCAAATGGTAAAAAAGGATATCGTGATCACTTCTCTCACGATAATGAAATTGCCCAACCGGGATATTACAAAGTACACCTAGATAGTACAAATATAGATGTAGAGCTTACGGTTTCTCAACGTAGTGGTGTTCATAAATACGCTTTCGCGAAAGCGGACTCCCTCAACAACTACCTCATCATAGATCTTGACCACAGAGACGAAGTGCTAAGCGCCTCTTGGGAAGTCATTAAAGAAAATGACGACCAGAAACTATATACGGAAATGCAAGGCCATCGTCACAGTAAAGCGTGGGCCTCAAAACAATTACTTTATTACTATCTCAAAACCTCACACCCTTTTAAATACATTAAAGACCCAGAGTCTAAAAGCAACAAAGTGGCTCTTAAGTTTGAGAATCCTAGCAATGAGCCTGTGATCATAAAAATAGGAATCTCTGCAGTAGATGAGAAGGGTGCAAAACAAAACTTAGAAACAGAGATAGGCGACAAAACCTTTGAGCAAGTAAAAGCAACTGCTCAAAGTACCTGGGAAAAACAACTAGAAAAAATTATCGTTGAGACAGACAACACAACATATAAAACTAACTTTTACACCTCGCTCTATCACACGATGCTTGCGCCTAATATTTATCAAGATATAGATGGTCGCTACCGAGGTATGGATCTAGAGATTCATCAATCTACAGATTTTGATTACTATAGTGTTTTCTCACTTTGGGATACATATCGCGCGGCACACCCGCTGTACACCATTATAGAAGAGCAGCGCACAAATGATTTCATAAACACCTTTATTGCAAAATATGACGAGGGTGGTATAATGCCCATATGGGATCTTTCTGGTAATTACACAGGCTGTATGATAGGCTATCACGCCGTGCCAGTTATAGCAGATGCATATATGAAAGGCATAAGAGACTACGATACAGATCGTGCCTTTGAGGCGATGCTACATAGCGCATCACAAGATAAACTAGGTCTAGACTCCTATAAAAAATATGGATTTATACCCACAGAAATGGAAGCAGAGTCTGTTTCAAAAACATTAGAATATGCCTATGATGACTGGACTATAGCCACAATGGCTCAAGAAAGAGGTGACGTAGAAAGCTATAAAACGTATATCCAAAGAGCACAAAACTATAAGAATGTATATGACCCAAAATCAGGATTTATGCGAGGCAGAATGCGCAATAGCTGGTTCTCGCCATTTGACCCCTACGAGGTAAACTTTAATTACACAGAGGCAAACTCTTGGCAATACAGCTTTTATGTACCTCAAGACGTAAGTGGCTTTATAGATCTTGTGGGTGGCAAAAAAGCGATGGATAAAAAGCTAGATGCACTTTTTACAGCCCAGCAAGAAACTTCTGGAAGACACCAGCAAGACATCACAGGCTTGATAGGACAGTATGCACACGGTAATGAGCCTAGTCATCATATGGCGTATCTCTATAACTATATTCATAAACCGTGGAAAACTCAAAAGCGTGTGCACGAGATTCTTACTACTATGTATAGAGACACTCCAGACGGTATCTCTGGTAATGAAGATTGTGGCCAGATGAGTGCTTGGTATGTACTTAGCTCGCTTGGGTTTTACCCAGTGACACCAGGAAGCAACACTTATGCAATAGGAACACCTCTTTTTGACAAAGCCACGATTTACTTAGAAAATGGCAATAATTTTACCATAGAAGCCAGCAATGTATCTGACACTAATATCCATATAAAAAATGCTTCTATTAATGGTAAGGCACACCCCTACTCTTACATAAACCATAAAGATATTATGGCTGGTGGCCTCTTGCAATTTGATATGTCCAGCACTCCTGGTAGATGGGGTAAGCATCCAGCGCACAGCCCAAAAACTGCCATAACAGAACATCTCATTGTAGCTGCACCGTTTATCGCAAGTGGCGATATTACTTTTACAGAAAACACCACTGTCGCATTACAGTCTACAGATAAAGATGCAGAGATATACTTTGCTCTTAAAGAAGACGGCGAGACCTTTAAACGATATAGAAAACCTATTACCATAACATCAGATACAGAGTTACGCACCTACGCACTTTCAAGACACGGTAAAAGTGCTACAATCGCTACCCCTTTTCATAAAATCAATGATGCTTATAAAGTGACTCTCGAGACTACTTATGCAAATGAATATAGCGCAGGCGGAGAGAATGCCTTAATAGATGGCATAAGAGGTTCAAAAGAATACAGATCTGGCACCTGGCAAGGATATAATAATCAAGATGTAGTTGCTACACTCGATCTAGGAGAAGTAAAAAATATAAACGCTATTACCACCTCATTTTTACAAGACCAACGCAGCTGGATTTTTTACCCTACAGAGGTTAGCTTTTTCACCTCTATAGATGGCACCACTTTTACACCCTACTATAGCCAAGATATAGATGCAACTATAGAAAGTGAAGAGACTTTAATTAAAACAATAGCAGCATCTCAAGATGAGCAAGCAGCTAGATATGTAAAAGTTATAGCAAAGACGGTAGGAGACTTACCTAGCTGGCATTTAGGTCACACGTATGATGGCAAAAGCTGGATATTTATAGATGAACTTATAGTTAAGTAGTAATGACAACACCCTTAGTAACCATACACTGGCTCAAAGAGAACAAAGAAGATAAAAACCTTATAGTACTAGACGCAAGTCAAGAGTATGATGAGGGCAATACTATAAAAGGAGCAGTTCACTTTGATATCAAAAATACCTTTAGCAATACTAAAAGTCCATATCCCAACACATTCCCTAGTGAAAAGCAGTTTGAAGAGGAATGTAGAAAACTTGGTATCACCAGAGATTCACAAATCGTTGTTTTTGACAGCAAAGGAATATTCACCAGCCCTAGAGTGTGGTGGATGTTTACCGTAATGGGTCATAAGACTGTAGCCGTACTTGATGGCGGTCTACCAGCCTGGAATGGAGCAGGATTTGAATCATTAGAAGTTCATAAACCTAAAGACACAACTACTTCCTTTAAAGCACATAAAAATGAAGCAGTCATATACCATTATGAGCAAATAGTAGATAATTGTAATTCACAAGAGTACCAGCTTATAGATGCAAGATCACAAGGGCGTTTTAATGGTACAGCTCCAGAGCCACGAGCTCACTTACAAAGCGGTCATATAAAAAACGCACTTAACCTCCCCTACACCCAAGTGTTATCTAATGGTTATTATAAGCCAAAAGAAGAACTAGAAAAACTATTTAAGGACCTACATATAGACAAACGTCCTATCATTTTTAGTTGTGGCTCTGGCATAACGGCTTGCATTATTCTACTCGCCTTTACCCTAGTTTCAGATCAAGAGTCTTACGTTTATGATGGTTCTTGGACAGAGTGGGCAGAGCGCAATAAACTCTATACACAAGTATAATAACACTACTTTTTAAGATGTAAGATGCACCTATTATGAATAGAAGAAAATTTATAAACCGTTCGGCAGTAGCTGGGGCGGGTATTGCTACTGGAGCAAGTATACTTGGTTGTGATGATAATGTCAAAAACAGCAAGAATGATAATTCCGCTTTCGCGAAAGCGCAACAAAAACCAGCTCCCATCGCTATCTGTACTTGGGGATTTTCTGGCGCTACAGAAAAAGCTGGGGAATTACTCACAAATGGTGCCTCTGCTCTAGATGCCATCATTGCCGGTGTTGCCGTTGAAGAAGAAAATATAGAAAACACCACGGTAGGTATAGGTGCAACTCCAGATAGAGAGGGCAATGTAACCCTAGATGCCTGTGTTATGAATCCAGAGGGTGACTGTGGTGCAGTGCTCGCCGTAGAAAATATTATAAACGTAGCTTCCCTCGCTCGCAAAGTGATGGAAGACACGCCACACGTGATACTTGCAGGTAAGGGTGCAGAGGAGTTTGCATACCAGCAGGGATTTAAAAAGGAAAACTTACTCACAGAAGAGCGTAAGAATGCCTGGCAAGAATGGCTCAAAACTAGTGACTATAAACCAGAAATTAATATAGAAAACCACGATACTATAGGAATGCTCGCTATAGATAAAGATGGTGATATTGCTGGTGTATGTACAACCTCAGGTTTAGGCTATAAGATGAAAGGTCGCGTGGGAGATTCTCCTATTATAGGCTCTGGATTATTTATAGATAACGAAGTAGGCGGTGCCGTGGCTACAGGTATGGGTGAAGAAGTTTTAAAAACGGTAGGAAGCTTCTTGATAGTAGAGTTGATGCGCGGTGGAATGAGCCCCCAAAAAGCTTGCGAAGAAGCGATTACAAGAATTACAAAAAAGGGTCCTAGATATAAAGATTTTCAAATAGCCTACATCGCCATAAATAAATCTGGTGAGGTAGGAAGTCACTGCATACATAAAGGTTTTACAATGATGAAATATCAAAATGGGGAGAATAAAAATATAACTTCTAGCTTTTTCAGCAACGAAAAAAGCTGAATCTAGAGCCGAGATAATCGTAATAAATAGACGTGAAGCATATTTTTAACGACCAACTACTCAAATTATAGTTTGACGATTTTTAACAATATTGTTACTATAAAAATCTACTATCTTTAGTGTCTGAAATTCAACTATATAATTAACATTCTTGTTAATCCTTTTAAAAAGGAACAATAAACAAATCAAAGAATTGTTATATATTTGTATGTGCCGTATGGCGAAAAATATTTAAGACTGTTGTAATTGACTTTTAATAATCAATTATGATTTGGGGTGAAAGCCAAGCATTTTTGCTTGGCTTTCTTTATTCCCAAATGTTAGGTTTTTTTCAACTCCGTTTTAATGACGCTAGTTCATTTTATTTTAAAAATGATTTTTTACTTAGCCTCGTATAATTTATTAACAGTGCCCGCTATTCCGGATGCATCTTCTTACATTTGAGTTTATCGCACTACGCTTTCGCGAAAGCGTATTTAAAACCCATCTCAAGTGACTAATACTGCCGAAAATACTCAGAAACGTCTTTTTTTACTAGATGCATACGCATTGATTTTTAGAGGATATTATGCTCTTATTAAAAACCCGCGTATCACAAGTTCTGGTATGGATGTGAGTGCTATAATGGGATTTACAAATAGCCTTTTTGATGTTATAAAACGAGAGCGACCAGACCACCTAGCTGTTGCTTTTGACAAGGGCGGAAGCTCTGCTCGTGTAGAAGCTTATGCAGATTATAAGGCAAATCGTGACGAAACTCCAGAAGCGATACGCATAGCGGTACCTCATATACAAGAAATACTCAAGGCTATGCACATTCCCATTATTGAGCGTGAAGGTGTAGAGGCAGATGATCTTATAGGTACCCTTGCAAAACAAGCCGAAAAGGAAGACTTTAAAGTCTTTATGGTTACACCAGATAAGGATTATGCACAGCTAGTCTCAGAAAACATATTTATGTATAAGCCTGCTCGTATGGGTAATGGTATAGAGATATGGGGAATCCCAGAGGTGCAAAAGCGTTTTGAAGTAGAGCGCCCAGAGCAAGTTATAGATTATCTAGGGATGATGGGTGATGCGTCAGACAACATACCGGGACTTCCAGGTGTAGGTGATAAAACGGCAAAGAAATTTATCGCAGCATACGGCTCTATGGAAGGGCTTCTTGAAAATACAGATAAGCTCAAGGGCAAGATGAAAGAAAAGGTTATTGCAAATGCAGAGCTAGGGCTTCTTTCTAAACAACTAGCAACTATAATGCTAGATTGTGACGTACAGTTTGATGCAAAAGATTATGAACTCTCAGAGCCAGATGCAGAGGCGGTTACAAAGAAGTTTGACGAGCTGGAGTTTAGACGTATGAAAGACCAGTTTGTAAAAATCTTTTCTGGTGAGGCAGAGCAAGGCACGCAGGTATCTTCTACCCCATCTGCAAAGAAGCAAGCAGCTACTGCAGCAGGTGCTGGACAGTTTTCACTTTTTGGTGGAGATGGTGGCGCTACCGCAGCAACCGTAGCAGATGCCTCTACACGTAAGACTATAAAAGATACACAGCACTTTTACCAGACAATAGATAGCCCGCTTGCGCGAAAACTATTTATACAAAATCTACTCAAACAAACTTCTGTATGTTTTGACACAGAAACTACAGGGCTCGACCCGCTTGTGGCAGAGCTTGTAGGAGTCGCTTTTTCTTGGGAAGCTGGTAAGGGATATTACATACCGTTTCCAGAAAGTAAAGATGAAGCACAAGCACTTATAGAAGAATTAAGGCCATTTTTTGAGCATACAGGGATTGAAAAAATAGGTCAAAACCTCAAATACGACATTAAGGTCCTTGCAAAATATGATGTAAAAGTTAAGGGCAAACTTTTTGACACAATGCTTGCACACTATCTCATTAACCCAGATATGCGTCATAATATGGACGTACTGGCAGAGACCTACCTTAACTACACACCTGTATCTATCACAGAGCTCATAGGCAAAAAAGGGAAGAACCAAAAGTCTATGCGCGACGTGCCACTAGACCAGCAAACAGAGTATGCGGTAGAAGATGCAGATATTACCCTCCAACTCAAACAGCACTTTGAGAAGGAGCTTGATGAAGCTGGCACGCGTAAATTATTTAATGACATTGAGATTCCATTACTTAGAGTACTTGCGGCAATGGAGGTAGAAGGAATCAACCTGGACGTAAACTTCTTAGAAAGTTTATCTGGTGATCTTAATGCAGATATAGAACGTCTTACTTCTGAGATTTATGAAGAAGCTGGAGAAGAGTTTAAAATATCTTCACCTAAGCAACTAGGCGAAATTCTTTTTGATAAAATGAAGCTTGTAGACAAGCCTAAAAAGACAAAAACAGGACAATACTCAACCGCAGAAGATGTACTATCATACCTTGCAAAAGATCACGATATCATCCAGAAAGTACTAGACTACCGCGGGCTATCTAAGCTAAAGTCTACATATGTAGATGCATTGCCAGAGCAAGTCGCTCAAGATGGCCGTGTACATACAGACTATATGCAAACCGTAGCAGCGACGGGAAGATTAAGTTCTAACAATCCTAACCTACAAAACATCCCTATACGTACAGAACGTGGCCGCCAGGTACGTAAAGCATTTGTACCTAGAGATGAAAACCACACACTGCTCGCAGCAGATTATTCTCAAATTGAGCTACGTATTATAGCAGCTCTAAGCGAGGAAGAAAATATGATACAAGCCTTTACAGATGGTGAAGACATTCACGCTAGTACAGCGGCAAAAGTTTTTAATGTACCACTAGAAGAGGTAACAAGAGAGCAACGTAGTAATGCAAAGACAGTAAACTTTGGTATTATATACGGTGTCTCTGCCTTTGGACTTTCTAACCAGACAGACTTATCACGAGGAGAAGCAAAAGAGCTTATAGACAACTACTATAAATCATATCCTAAGCTACGCAACTATATGAGTGAGCTTGTAGACTTTGCTAGAGAAAATGGGTATGTAAAAACAGTACTAGACAGACGTCGCTATCTTAATGGTATTAATTCAAGCAACGGCGTTGTGCGTGGTGCTGCAGAGCGTAATGCTGTAAACGCACCTATACAAGGAAGCGCAGCAGATATTATTAAGATTGCTATGATTAATATTTTTGAGAAGCTAGAAAATAGTGATTACAAAACAAAAATGTTACTCCAAGTGCACGATGAACTGGTTTTTGATGTGCCAAACACTGAGCTTGATGATATTAAAAACCTCATCAAAACCGAAATGGAAAGTGCTTTTAAAATGGCAGTACCTCTAGATGTAGAAGTAGGTTTAGGTCAAAACTGGCTAGAAGCACACTAAAAATACAATCATCTCATTACAAAAAAAGCCAAATAAGAATAACTTCTCATTTGGCTTTTATAGTTTTATTTATGTAATTCCTACACTACTCTCTCACATATGTTGAGACTGCTGCAAGATTATTAAAATCTCCGTGAGGATAATTATTGAGATGATCCCTTTGTAAAAACTCTTGAAATCTCAAGGTATCAAGATCTTGTGACAACTCCCCTACTAGACCTGTATCTATAACAACTGTATTACCATTAATTGTATAACTAGGCGGTTGCAAATAGTTCTCAACAGTAAGACATACAAACTCCATAAGTTCATCACCATTTTGAGCTACACAAGTTGTAATTTGATAAGGCGGGATTATAGTATTATTTGCTTTAAAAGTGATTTCTTGAGGATTGAGCACTTGCTCATTTTCTTCAAGTAAATCTGTAGAGGCAACGCCATCATTATTTAAGTCTATGGCGGTCTCTACGGTATAAGAGATTTGCCTATAAGTTACCTCAGATATAGGTGACTGATTTTTAGACTCTTCAGTGCCACAGCCTATAAAAACAAGGAACAACAAACAGACGTAGACGCTTTTTTTCATTTAGATTTATTAACTCGCCAAAGATATAAAGTATAAAGTGGAGTTAAGAGTATACCCATAAAAATTATTTTTCACACCATTTACTTAAGGTAAATATGAGATGTTACGCTTTCGCGAAAGCGTAAAAAACCCCAAAACCAACATACAAGTTTTGGGGTGCATTTGGGGCATAATTTTTATTACAATACAAATCTATACGTCCATTTCACTAAAAATGTATTTCTGATTTGCTGTCCAAGTATCTGACTATCTGCCGCGTCAAAGAGGCTATCTTCTGTAGAGGCTCCACCTTCGATACCTTGTGACCAGACTAAAAACAACTCAGAGCCTGGCTTATACTCCCATCTCGCTACAAGGTTTGATCTAAATTGAACGAAGTTAAAATCTGGATCTCCAAAGGCATAATCTACACTCCCGTCCTCATCTTCATCTACGGCATAACCACCATCTACAGTACTTATTTGGTTTTGATTAAATAAGGTTACTCGCTTATTAAGATCTTCGTTTTCACTATCTGCAACATAGTTAAAATTAGTATAGGTCCCTTTTGCTATAAACGGCTGCGCATAATATTGTATGGTAAAATTAGGGTTGATATTATAATTAACACGTAGTGTCGCACTTAACGTCTCTTGATTAATCGCTCCTGTTATATACCTCGTATTATATTGAGCTGGCTCGTAGGCTTGTTGAGATACATACTGCGTTCTGTTTGGGTTTTTCTCATAGACTGTAGAGAGTGATAAACTTAGTGCATCTAGCGGCTGGTAGTTAAGTCTAAGCTCGTACTGGTTAAATGAGAAGTTATTTTGCTTTGCTTGCGAGTTTACATAAATCGCAACTGCGCTCAACTTTTTACGCTGGTCTGTACCGGCGGCTACAAAGTAAAAGTTTTCTTCATTAAACCTCCAGCGCGGTCCTCCTCTCAAAAATGAGTTTATAAATATGCGAGGTTTGTGCGCACCACCTACTTCTGTAAACCAGTTATTTTTCCAGTTTACCTCTGCTCTACCTTCATACTGAATGCGATTAAAGTTACCTTGAAAATCATACTGTGTAGTTTGCTCTACACCTACATTTGCTTGTCTATACCAAGAGGTAGAGTTGTTCCAGAAGCGTCTTACACTTGCAAATTGTACAATACGGTCTGCACGACGCAAGAAGCCTATATCGTTAAGCTCTAGACCAGGAGACCTCCAGTTACCACCTAGCTCATAGCGCCACTTACCACTACCTCTACCTATGGCAAGATTTCCTCCTGTACCAGAGAGGCTTGTAGCATTTGGGTCTACCGCTACGTGGTCTGCATCTACACGTTGATATAAATGTGTAAGTGAGGTTTGTGTATTAAGTATAGCCTGAGGATCTCCGTTAACACGGCTTATAATCCCTCTACCAGTTATGTAATACTTACGATCTTTCCAGTTATGGTTAAAATCTATACCGCCAGAGTAGGCTTGTGTATGTAAGAAGTCTAAGCTACGCTCCATATTACGTGTTGTGTTTGTAAATATGGCTCCTATAAAAGAGTTACGATCATTAAAATCTTTTTGAACTCTACCCACAAAGTAGTTAGTAAGAGGCTCTACCAGTTCTTCTCTTTTTGT
>ENA-ORXC01000370-ORXC01000370.1-marine-metagenome-genome-assembly--contig:-NODE-370-length-33744-cov-4.060950_pt1 | contig 33744 bp, 31 predicted proteins | sample MGYA00237865_ERZ511478 | MGnify/ENA metagenome assembly ERZ511478
ATTTTAACATAGGGAATAGACAATAAGATACTTGCGCGTGATATAATCTACTGTATGAAAAAACAATTACTGTTCCGTTACGCGTTGCTGGCTCTTATTTTCTTATCACTTATTATTTTGGGGTTTGGAATTTTCTTCTGGCAGCAGACTGAAGTTAATCTCTCTGATAAAAATCAGGATAGCAACAATACTAGTGAATTAGCGATAAGTCAAATAGGTGAGGGGAGTATCCCAGCTGTATTCACAGAGGAGGAGGATGACATTATCACCTCATCGAGCACGCTAGACGACTCAGTAGAGCCTGAGAAAGAGGTTGAGGATACAACAAGTGCGACTGTAACAGATGAACAGCTCACGCGCCTTTTCCAAGATTACCAGAGACTTTTTGTAGAGAATAATCGTGAATTGCTTGCTAAGCGTGTAACCTACCCACTAGGTACCCCTTGTGCATTAGCAGCAGCCTTTGGTGAAGAATGGGTTGAGGATCAATCGAACCCAAAGTTCATAATTGATACAGAAGAAAAATTCCTAGAGAATTTTGACGGCTTGTTTAATAGTAATGAAAAATATCTCATTATGAATATAGATATTGAGAAAGAAGCAACTGACGAGTCATATGAATTCTCGACGGTTACAGAATATGGAACTGAGGCGCTCTCATTGAGTCCTCATGACGTAAGCTTGGCGCCGAGCAGCGTAAGCATGAGCATTTATACCGTAACTGATATCAGCGAAGATGAAGGATCAAAACACTTGAATTTTAAGATTACTCCTGAAGGGGAGTACGATACGGGGTATTTGCACTTAGAATATATTTCATGTACTGGATAAGAAAGATTAAGTTGTGAGCGGGCGCTTAGAGAGTATTAGCAAGAGAATGTGAAAGCGTCGTACATTATATCTTTTGCGACATTGATATCTCTAGAGTTAGACATCAGCTCACTTTAATCTGTATATGTTTCTTTATTTCTTCTACGAGAAAGCCTTTCATGGGGTCGAGTACTTCCCTAATATACTCAGGGTCGTCAGTCGGATTAATAGCAAGTTCAAGAACTTTGTACATAGCATCACTTTTTTCTGGATACCAATGACTGAATGATTGCCAGCATAGATAAAGATCACGCGTGAATCTATTCTCTCGCACCGCAATGATCTCTTGGCCGATCCTGACGGTTCGCTTCATAATCCATCGGCAATGATCTTGTAGATGGGCGCCCCGTGACAGCCTAGACTTGAGTTGGTCGAGATTCTTCTCAAATTTATGAGCATGTATATATGCTTTGCTAATATGCACTCCAGGTAAAGAATTGATGACATCTTCACCAAGGACGCATACAGATTGGTATTTTATAAAAAGCTTACTCTGTGAATTATGAAGCCAACTGAGGCTCTGTATTGGCATTTCAATATCTGTAATGAATGGATTTGATATAATGATCTTTGACCTAGAGTCGCACAATATTTTATGCCAAGCTTCTTTATTTTCAAGAGCAACCTCATTTTTAATTACAATCATAAAATCAATATCAGAAACCTTATCGATTGCCGTTCCGCGCGCAACTGATCCACGCACATAGATACTATGTAGCGCATCGCCAATCACCTGTTGGTATATTTCTACACATTCATCTACAACCTTCTTCCATTTGAGTTGAAAGTTCCCTAATGTAGGATCACGGATAAGATATCCCTGGTCGTCTGTTGCTAGATATGTGCCGTTCGTGGGTTTGATTTGCATAAAGGATAAGTTTGTAGCAATTATAAACTTTTTCATCTTTCACAATAATTCAGCTTATGCTAATTCCAACTCACTAACTCGACTATCAATCATACTGATTTGAGAGTCTTTTTCTTTGAGGTCTTCTTTTATTTCCTCAATATCTTTTTTCATTACTTTAATATCTTGCTGAATTACATTTATACTTGCATCTATGTGAGTTATTTGACCCTCAATTTTATCGAATCTTTTGTCATGCCGATCTAGTCTATCAACAATCACTGACTGTCCTTCTGCAAGGAGCTTGAATTTATCATCGACATGTTCTACGAGAATATCCATGTATTTTTTCATTTCATCTGACATGGGTAAACTATAGCATAATTGAAATTATGAGTCGAATTCTTCATGTGGACCTGACAGGATTTGAACCTGCGACCTCCTCATTGCAAATGAGGCGCTCTACCAACTAAGCTACAGGCCCGTTTACACGGGCTTACTCCGAGGAATAAGTACAAGTATTGTAACGAAAATAGCATCAATTGCAAGATAGGCGACCCCATGTCGCACAATTAACCTTATCTTATTTGAGCTGCTTCTTTCTCATTCGATCGCGGTGGAATGAGATAGCGAATCGGTGCGCCTCATTATTTGCCAAGGTTATCAGTCGCGGTTCATATTTCGCGAGCGCCCTTTTCCCCCCTAGGATTTCACGAGCTTTATGCTTGTCGTCTTTTACCACTGATACGACGTCAATTTTCTTATCCATGAACTGCCCTTCCCTTTGCTTTATAAAATTCTTGAATACTTGATACTGTACTTTCCCACCATCTGCAATGATTAGATCTGGCAAGGGCCATTCGTCATGACTGAATCTACGTACCAAGACTTCTAGGAGTGCACCTGGATCGTTCGCCTTGTCGAATCCTCTGATGATGAACTTGCGATAGTCTGACTTTTTGACGTCACCATCCTCAATGACAGTCATGACGCCTACCATCTCGTCGCCATCGAGGTGCGCGATGTCATATGCCTCCATGCGTGTGTTACCGCCCTTATTAATATACGAAAGGTCATACTTGAGGAGCGAGACGTCGTTGATATGTTTAAGTGCAAATATGCGGTTACGGAGTACTTTGGCATACTCGAAATCCTGACGCTCAGCGGAAGCCATCATGCGTTTTTCCATGTCTTTCAAAAGACTTTTCTTGTTCCCAGCAAGGAACATTTCAATTTCTTTGATTGTTTCGATGTATCGTGAGCGCGCACCATCATCACCTACATCTGGGAGGAGTCCGAGCTGTTTATAGAATCGATCAACATGCTGTTTACCAGATTTCTTGGTGCGGAAAGGGAAAATCTTGCGAAGAATTTTAAGAGCCTCGCGGATACTCGGCCCGCTAGGATATGGCCCGTATACGTTTCTTATCTCATACGGCAGGTCTTCCTTTCTCTCGAGAATCTTCCCACGCTCAAGAAATATTCGTGGCAAAGCCTCATCACTCACCACGACGAAAAAATAACTACGATCGTCTTTCTCTTTGCTGTTATAATACGGTTGATTTTTCTTGATGAGTTGTGATTCGAGGATCAATGCCTCGAGGACTGAATCAGTCACCTGTGTCTCGATGTGATCAGCGCGCGTAACCATATCCACGAGATGCATTCCTCGTCGTTCGATGAGATCCGCTGCGAAATAACTACGCACGCGCGAAGTAATCGATGTCGCCTTGCCGATATAGAGAATCTCATCTTTCTCTTTGAATATATAGACACCGGGCCCATCTGGGAGCTCTATGCTTTTAAGGTCAGCTTTGTGCATTACTTCATAATAACGTCTTTCACCTTTTGAACAAGGTTATCAATAGTATCTACGCCCCGATGAATGATAACGTGATCAGCTTCGTCACCAGTAGGAAGCTCGAAGGCCTCTTTCCCGATTTCTTGGTATAGTTTCAGGAAATTTGTACCTTCCCTCTTATCGCGCTCGCTTAAGCGTTCCTCGATTACCTCAGCATCAGTATCGAGACAAACAATTATAGTTACGATTTTATTATCGATTTCTTTTGCAATATCTAATCTATATTTACGTGTTGAAGGTCGTAATGATGTGGCGCAACGAATAATTGATTGCTTACTCGTGAGGAGCTCATGAGTGACCTCTTCTAGGTATGAGCGCACAACGCGTTGCGCAGATCTTTTGAGATAATCAGCCTTCGAGGCAGAGTAGTCTACACTAGAATAATACTTCGTTTGTTCAGACAAGAATTCACGAAATGGGTCGCCCTCGATACATTCAAAATCAGGGATAGCCTTGGATAATTGTTGTGCTAAAAATGTCTTGCCAGAACCATTGGGTCCGCAAATAAGAATGTAGTACTGCATATTTTTTTAAGAATTCTTCGAACTAGAGCCCGAAGAATATTAGAGTTTAATAACTAATCATCTCTAGTATAGCAAATATTATATCAAATTCAAGACATCCTTCACTGTGACCAGAATCATAAGAGCCATAAGGAGCACGAAGCCGACCAGGTTCACCCAGCCGCCAATATTCGCAGGAATACGTTTGCCCGTAATTGATTCAATGAGGATAAAGACCAATCGTCCACCGTCCAACGCAGGAACAGGGAGAAGGTTAATGATCGCCAGATTGATCGAGATGATCGCAGCAAGGAGTAGGAGTTGCACGAATCCCATTGATCGCGCCTGCCCCACCACATCTACCAGCCCAACGGGGCCTGATACCGCTTCGAAGCCCATTTTGCCCGTAATCAAATCCCACAACCCTACAGCGATCGCCTTGGTGCTCGATACCGTACGCTGCCATCCGGTGGTGAAGCCTTCCAAGAATCCCGCACGTTCAACGGTCACCTTGCCGAGCATAATCCCAAGAAGCCTTTTGGTTTCATCATTATCACCCACTGCTTCGCGTGTCTCGATGGTAATTTCACGTGGTGATGTTTCGTCGGGCGACTGTAATCCCACAGTAAATGGGTTAGTCTGCTCGCCGATAAGCGCAATCACATCATCTATGAGCATTTCATTCGTGAGATATCTCTGATCTGCCTCGGTGGTAATGTATTGGATTTCATCACCTGCAACGAATCCTGCGTCCGAAGCCGCTGAATCAGGCGCAACCTGTAAAACGGTTGCCGACTCATTAATGAGTCCAGAAATTGCTTCGTCAGCCAAGCTCGGTGCACCCATCCAGCTAATGATCACAAATACAAGAAAAGCGAAAACCATATTAAACAGAATTCCGCCAATCATAATGATCGCCTGCTGCCACTTCTTCTTGAGAACAAAACTCCTATTGTAATCTGGGTCATCGGCGTCGAGTTCATCATAATCTTGGCCGAATATTGAAACGTATCCACCAATAGGTAGCGCATTGATCATGTATTCTGTCTCGCCTACTTTTTTCCTCCAGAGTGTTGGCTTGAATCCGATTGCGAAGGCATCAACACGAGTGTTGGTCCATTTCGCCATGAGGAAGTGCCCGAGCTCGTGCACAAACACGAGTACACTCAGTACTAGAAGGAAAATTACAATGGTAATGAAAAGTGACATACATTAGGTTATGTTTAAAGTCTGATTACTGCTAGATTGACATAATATCAGTTTCTTTCTTCTTGAAGATTTCCTCGAGGTCTTTGTTCGCCTGCTCAACGAGCTTTTGCATCTTTTCCTTGCTGTCACGCTTCTCATCATCACTCATATCTTGGGATTCGATTTCTTTATCGATATCCTGACGGTGGCGCCTTACCGTTACGCGCGCATCTTCGAACTTATCTTTAATGAGCTTTACGAGGGTCTTCTTGTTGTCTTCGGTAACCTGTGGAACCTGGGCGCGCAAGCCTTCCCCATCAACTGAAGTCGACAAAGGCATGGTTGAGGTACTTATAGCCTTCTCGATGTCCTGAATCTGTGCAGTATCCCACGGCACGATGCGTAAGGTGCGGGCATCCTCGACGTGAATTGACGCTACGTTTTTAATAGGTTGCATTGAACCATAAACATCAATAGTAATAGAATCGAGCAGAATCGGGTTCGCCCGCCCTGCTGAAATCTGATTATATTCACGCCGCAACCATTCGTGCGACTCCTCGATGTGCTCTTGAAATGTCTTGAAATCAAATGCCATAATGTTCATAACTATAGCAGAAAAAGTGTCGTGTGTCATTAGGATGTAATCTTTTTGATATGCATAAGATATGCTAGGATTAATAATATAATAAATTCAAGTACTTATATCAATATGTCTACATCATTTCTTTTAAAAATTTCTGCGTTTACTTTTTTGAGCATCGCGATGCTCTTCCCTACTATTTCTTCTGCTCAATCAATTGATCAAAAAGCTATCTCTGATAAGATTTATTCTGCGCAAGAAAATAAGCAAAACAATCAATATATCAAAAATAGTGAGTATATAATTATTCTTACCAGAGATACAGTAACTGATACTTATAGCATTACAAGTGATAAAATCGGTCCCATTGAACATACTCGCAACAATAAGCTAGGTGATAATAATGAAATCTTTTTCAGTGAACTAGCGAGAATTAATACACTTGAGGGTGAACATGCACGAGGGCAGATTATAAGTAAGTTTGAGCGTATGTTAATTGATGGCATTACATATACGAGAAGGATAGATCTCCTTCAAGAAAAAGAAGGAGATATCGCTTTTAAGAATAGTAGTATAAAATTTCTTGGTGAAGAGTTTCCTGGTGAAATATATAGTATAATAGTTCGATTAACTGACTTGAAAATCACCAACTATGTAGAATCTCGCAATGGTATTGATTATTATAGCCTCGAGGCTACTAATAACTATACGGGAAGTTCTATTCAAAATAATGATACAACCATTCTCTACTCTAAGGGATTATTAGGAGTAGACACAATTTCTGGTGAATTACGAGAATATACGGTCTGATTCGCTGCGCAAGATGCAATAGGTAATCAAATCATTGTAGGCCTGCATGAATTATCAAGCCAGGATACCCAAAAAGAACCACAAGTATATCACCCTAGAGACAATGAGTGAGGTGGTTTTTAGACCATTTACTGATCAATCTATTCAGGAAATCTGCATGGCAGCATGTGTAGTATTGATTCCATCAGAACCCATCAACAGATATGACTCATAGCGAGTCTGCACTTCAGGGCTTAGCAAATTTTTCAGGAAAACCCTACCATCAAGCATATGAGCACTTGCTTGATTAATGATACCCTACTTAAAAAGTGTCGTATTAATCTTTTTGATAACACTCTCGATCTCCCCTACGTCACCAATCTCGAAAAAGTGATCAGATTCATTTGATGTTGGCAGAGCCATGAATTCGCGTTGTTTGATAACGAGTTCTGTGAAATTCTTGCTCGTTGTTAATACGTCTGTTGGTCGGTCTGACTTCTCAACACGATTGAGAAGCTCTTGTTCAGGGATATTCATATGAACGATTACAGACTGGTATCCAGCATCATAGATTTTTTGAAATATACGTGCGCGCCCATCTCTCCACATATTAGAATTTGCTAGGATGATATTCTGCTTATGGAGTAACGTGTGCGCAAGGATTGTTTCAAATACCTCGAACTTTAATGTGGTTCCACTAAAATCTCCTTGTATCTCATCGTGAAGCTTTGAAGCTTTTGAAAATGACTCTTTCAGAAACAAGCCTATCGGGTCGGTTTCTAGAATAGCAAAGTCAGGGAGTGCATTTTCCAACATCCGTGCGAAGGTGCTTTTGCCTGAGTGGGTTTTCCCTACCATTACTACTGCAATTGGTTGTTTATTTTTTTTCCATACAAATTTATATTTCCAAAAACACCTCCCTATCATCAAAATGGATCTTTTTACCATGTACTTCTTGATAATCTTCATGGCCTTTCCCGGCAATGAGTAGTATGTCTTTTGAGGTCATTATTTCATACCCTTTCTTGATCGCCTCTTTGCGGTCGGTGATACGTTCCCAATGAGTATTTTCTTTATCATTTATGAAAGCCTTTGTGACATCATTCAGGATTCCTTCTGGGTCCTCGCTCCGTGGATTATCGCTCGTGACAATAACGTAATCACTCTTTTCCATTGCTATATTCATCATGGGATCCCGTTTGCTATGATCACGATCTCCTGCACAGCCAAAAATTGTAATAATCTTTTGGCCATCCTCCTGCATATGATTCATGGACTCGAGTACATTCTCTAATGCATCCGGGGTGTGTGCGTAGTCAATAATTGCTGACTTGTTGTCTGAATCTCGCGTCACGAGCTCAAAACGCCCACGAACAGATGGAATCTCGGGCAGTATAGCATGGGTCTTTTTCCTATCGATATTACACGCTTCTAATCCAGCAATGACTGCCAACATATTATATATATTGAATTCACCAACAAGTTGCGTAGTGTATTTGGTATCGAATAGTATGAATTCGCTTCCCTTCAAAGAATACCAAGTCTCTTCTGCCTGATAATCACTGAATTGCTCGATGCTATAACTACGCACCGTTGCCTTGGTGTCATTGACCATGTACATTCCATAATCACTGTCGCTATTCGTGATGGCAATTGCATCAGATGACAACCCATCGAAGAAGCCTTTCTTGGCATCCGCATAATTCTCCATCGATCCGTGAAAATTAATGTGATCACGCGTGAGATTCGTAAAGATTCCCACACCAAATGTCGTTCCGACAATGCGACCCATCGTCACCGCGTGAGAACTCACTTCCATTACCACATAGGCACACTCAGCACTCCTCATTCGTGCAAAGAGCTTCTGGAGACTCACGGGGTCTGGTGTGGTTCTCTGGGCAACCTCAACTTCCCCACCTATTCTATTTTCTGAAGTAGAGATGAGACCGACCCTCTTGTCCAATAGTGTTAACCCGTGCCAGAGTGACGTTGCGATTGTTGTCTTGCCATTCGTGCCAGTAATCCCAATAACTTTCATATTTCGAGATGGAAAATTATAGTAGGCGCTCGCAATATGGCCAGCGTAGTGCTGAGTATCCTCTGGTACATGAATATAGAGCACTGAATCATCAATATTTTGAGGCATCTTCTGACAAACTACCGCAATCGCACCCTTTTCAATTGCATCATCAATATAATCATGCCCATCAATAGTCTCTCCAACCAAGGCAATAAAAATACTCTCTTTTGTGGCTTCTCGTGAATCGAGCGAGATATCTTTCAAGCGAGAATCCTTCAGACTCGTGTTCCCATGCAATGCATAGGAGAATATACCTTCGATTCGATCGAGCAATGTATTAATAGAGATTGTATTCATTTGTGGTGTGTGATGTTTTTTCATAGAATATCTAGTCATTGCTTACTGCATCTCGATCAATCATGCAGACTTCTGGATGGATCATTACATTGAATTTACTCTGGACTCTCGTCTGTATCTCTCTGACTAATGACAGAAGATCATCATAGGTCGCTCCGCCATAATTCACTATTACCAACGCATGCTTATCATACACGGCAATACCATCCTTCTCCAGACTACCATCAACCTGGTAGCCTTTCATTCCAATAGATTCGATCAACCATCCCGTAGGAACTTTCACATTTCCATCATCGAGTTGAAAATGGGGCATGTCGGGATGCTCTCCTATCCATTGATCTGCTTGGTCTTGAGGAACAATAGTGTTTTTAAAAAATGACCCACAATTCGGAAGGAGTTCCGGTCGTGGGAGTTTGCCCCAGCGGATTTCTGTAATCGCATCATAAATCTCCCTGAGAGTCGGTGTAGATTTTTTTTCTTCGAAAAATTTCTCAACATCTTTGTACGCAGGAATGGAGATCGTGCGCTTTTCTGTTGCATGAAAAAGTTTGAGTGTTACATATACTACGATATGCTCGGCATACGCAGCCTGCTTAAAAATACTTTTTCTATATTCGAATTGACATGCCTCATGAGAGAGTGCAGCACCCTCGCCTGTTTGTGTATCGAATACTCTTACTTCGTGACATACATCACTAAACTCACTGCCGTATGCTCCAATGTTGTGAATAGGTGCTGCCCCGACCGTTCCAGGAATTGCTGCGAGACTCTCTATTCCTGCAAGGTTATTTTGCACTGACCAAGCAACAATATTATCCCAATTCGCACCACCCCAAATTCGCACGAGTGTATAGTCTTCTTCCTTTGAAATGATTTCTGGAGTATTCATTTCAACAAGGCGTAAGAAATGCACATCTTCCAAATCATCAGAGAAAACAGAATCAGATCCACCACCAACAATGTGCCAGAGATTATCAAAAAAACCTTCTCTATGTAATTGCTGGAGATCCCCGTAACCATCGACGGTCACATATTCGTGACCCCGTCCGCCAATTTTCAATGTAGAAAGTGTAGCAAGATCAATGTTATTTTCACGATGTATCATATCTTTATACTTTCAAGCGAATAGCTTGGTCAATTACCCAGTCAATGAACTCACATTACGAATATCAGCCCCAATTGCATTAAGGCGCTCATCGATTGCTTCGTAGCCACGTTTAATAGAATATACATTACGTAGCGTCGAGGTCCCCTCAGCTGCCATCATTGCCAAAAGAATAATCACGGATGGACGCAATGCTGGTGGGCAGACAATCTGTGCGGCACGTAACGGAGTCTTGCCCTGGATATACGCACGATGCGGATCAGCCAAATCTACCTGTGCCCCCAGTCGATTCAATTCGGTGAAATATATAGCCCGATTCTCCCACATCCAATCATGAATAAGTGTTCGGCCCTCAGCCTGTGTGGCAATGGGCACAAAGAACGGTAAATTATCAACATTAATACCAGGATAAGGTAAGGGGTGAATTTTCTCAGCTAGCGCAGTCAATTCAGAAGGGTGGACATCAATATCAACGAGCTTAGTGAATCCATTATCTGAAAATCGCTTGTTGCTGATAGTGAATTTCTGCCCCATGGCTTCGCACTTTAGCAATTCCAGGCGTAGAAAATCGATCGGACATCCAGTAACCGTCATTTTTGAGTTGGTTACTATTCCAGCCGTCAGGAATGCCATAGATTCGATAGGATCCTCGCTGTTGCTGTATTCGACATCCATATCAACGACACCAACTCCTGTGACCTTTAGTGTAATAGGATCAGTTTGCTCAATTTTTACACCGATCTTCCTCAAGAATCCCATGAGATCTTGGACCATGTAATTCTGCGTAGCAAAATGAATATAAGATGAATCCTTAATTCCTGCTGCTGCCATCAATACGTTCTCGGTCCCCGTATCACTGGCCTCGTACATCGTAATTTTTGCTGCCTGCAAATTCGCAGCAGTGATGTGATACGAGTCCTCCTCGGTAACAATTGATACACCAAAGCCTTCGAGGCCCTTGCGATGCGCAGAAATGGTCCGATCCCCCATCCGACATCCTCCCGCGTGCGGTAGTCGCAAATCATCAACGCGATGAATTAGTGAACCAATAAGCATAATTACAGAACGCATTTTACTCGCTGGTCCTTGTGCCAACCCTGACATATTTAATTCTTTTGGAGGAGTAATTTTGAGACTTTTCTCATTAATCCATTTTACTTCAATATCAATGCTCTCGAATACTTCAATCATTCTGAAAATTTCTTGAATGCGTGGAATTCTATGGAGAATCGTTGTTCCACGATTGAGAAGTGATGCACACATTAATACGAGCCCTCCATTCTTGGAGGTATTCGTTGCGATGCTCCCAGAAAGCTTCTGACCCCCTTTTATAATATAGTCATCAGTCACGTTATCAGAAATAGTCACCAAAGGGTGCTCAAGTGCCTGAGATATTTTGCTCAACTCCTTTACACTAAAATTCTGATCGCCCTTTTCCATGCGCGCGACAGCGCTTTGTGATGTTGCTAGTGCATTGGCGAATTGCTGCTGAGTCACCCCTTTGCTTTGGCGAATTTCACGAATAAGATATCCAATTTTCTGCTGATCGTTCATATTGCTCTCATCGAGCCCTAATGATTGCCATAATCGATTCATCATAATGTAAGTATACATGCGTTGCCTACCCTGTTTTCTTCAAAGAGAGTTCACAACGAGTATTCAAGTAAATATATTGATATATCATATATGATATATTTTATTATATAAAAAGCAAACGCTACACACAATTATATACTATCTGTCAATTATTAAGATTGGCCTAGCACGGTATACTCGAGATCTATGTATCTCCTGCGCATCACTCCATTAACTGGTAAGACACATACCGATCAACTCAGTTACTTTTCTCTTGAGCCTGTTTCTCTAGGAGCGCTTGTCGAGGTGCCGTACGGCCATAGATCATTATTGGGTCTCGTTGTTGAGTCTAACGATGTACGGCACGAGAAAGCGAGTATAAAATCCATGGATTATAGCCTCAAGCGTATACATCGCGTAGTGGAGAGGCAACTTCTGCATCCAACATTCTTTCAAATATGTTATGAGTTGGCGGATCTCTATCATGTGTCACTTCAGCGTGTTATCCGCATCCTATTCCCTGATCGTTTATATGAATACTGCCTCACCTATGGGGTAGAAGATTCTGCCGACACAGAAAAAGAAGAAGAAATAGAGTATATCGATGACCAGCCCGAGGTCTCTCACACCCGCAACAAACGCATTAGTCTAGATAAGAAATTCTCATGGAATATTGAAGCCTTCCAGGGAACGAATCTCGATGAATGTATTCGTATGTACAAGACGGCTCTTCGTGAACTCCATGCCCATAATGCAACATGTACGCTCATATTTCCTACGGTTGAGCATGTTATGTATGCATATCATCATATCGCACAGAGCATGCCCAAAGAGAACATCGCATTCCTCCACGGCAAGCTCACCAAGAAGCAATTACAGAAGCAAATAGATCTCATTATGCGTGAATCAGAGAATCCTGAGCCAGTTCACATTATTGCGACACCCTACTACCTTTCTCTCATTCATGATCGTTGCGATAGTATTTTCATACACGAAGAGAGCTCTCCATATTACACATCAATACTCCATCCCCACATCGATTTGGTCCATGCTATCACGCGCTATTGTGAGCTCAGGCATATTCGCTGCATTCTCAGTGATGTGCTTCTCCGTTCAGATATGCACAAGAAACTCAAGTCACATGAAGCTGAAGCGTATGAAACTATTCAGGATGGAAGGGTGGCTCCTTTGGATTTTATCTATAGAGAAGTAGGCACAAAAAAACCTGTACCTACAAAGGGAGATTCAATAACCGTTGAAGAAATTCATGCCCGAGAACATAAAGAGTACTGGAAGATATTCCCGAACAAGGCACTTCAGCTTATTAAGAAAACGCTCAACACCGATGAGTCAGTAGCTATCTATGTGCCTCGCCGTGGACTAGCGCAACGCATTACGTGTCGTGATTGTGGTCATATTTTCTCGTGCCCTCAGTGTTTTACGCCATATCGATTAGATATGAAAAATGATACAGAGCGCATGATTTCTGATGTGCCTCATATGATATGTATGATCTGCCAAAGCCAATCGCGAGCACCTGAAATGTGCCTGGATTGTTTGGGACTTAATCTCGATACGTTAGGAATCACTGTTGAGCGCGTCTACGAAGAGCTGAGTAAATCCATTCCAATAAAAAAACTGCACACTATTACCAAGAACACCAAGAAAAATGACCTCCTCCCAAAGAGTGCTGCATGCCTCATAGGGACACAGCGTATGCTGTCGCTCCTCGAGATATCACAGTTCCCCTGTCGGCACGTACATATTCCATCTATTTACCATATCGCATCTCAATATAGCTTTGACAGTATGGAGTATGCGTACCGACTTATTCGTCGATTCTCCTTCACCGATACAGAACGTATCTATGTCACAATTAAACCAGAAGAGGAACATCTCTATACAATGTTGAAAGAGCAGCCAAAAAGCTTCATAAGGAAAACACTCCAAGAGCGCGAGGAGCTAGGTCTCTTCCCCTATCGCGAACACGTGAGTGTACATTTCTATCATGCAGAGCATGTTGATTTGAAAAAGGCACTCGAGAGCGAGAAAGATTTTAGTAAAAGCCATCATATTATTCTTCAAGGGAGCCCGAGCTACCACGCGGGCGTTACGTCATTCCGCCTCGATATGGTACTACCTGCAGGTGTTTCAATTATAAAAAATTCAGAACAGCGTGAGGCGCTCTATAATAGATTGAGTAAGATCCACACGCTCTTCTCAGTCCATCCGTATTTTGGGAGGTAAAATCATTTTGTGCTAAAATATAATTATGTTTGATGTATACAAAAAGAAATCTTTTTGGGACGCGGGATTGCTCTACGCATTCCTTCTTCCGGTTTTCTTTATTTTTTCAATTATATTGTTTTCCCCGATTGTTCATCTAATTGAAATGAAACTCTTACATTTTAATGATTTTCTAGCATGGCCATTATCGCTCGCCCTTCTCAATGCAGTAGCTGCTTTTTACATTATTTATAAAAAAAGAATCTACGTACCTTGGCACATATTAATGGGCTTAATAACTAGCATCCTTATAGGGATACTTTCTTTTTTAACAATCTACGGATTAGCACTTATTTTTGTAGCATGGCTCACCATGTTAGAACCCGGGAATGAAAGACAAGATTAGGCCGATCAAAATGAAAAGCACGATGGCAAGAAGTATATTCATGTGATCAGATTTATAAGATCGAAATCTATAATATTTCTGCGGTGCATGCAAATAATCAAAAAAGCTTTTATATAAAAAAGACTTTTCATTAGTGCCTTTTCCCTTAGGTAAAAAATCATCAACTAAGTTATTGAGATTAGATTCAACTTTTTGGGCCAAGAATAGAATAAAGAAAACTAGAGAAAGGGAAAAAATAGTATTACTAAAATATTTATTATTAATAAAAATCATCTGTAGAAATAAAACAAATAGAACAGCTATGGCTGTAATTCTCTGCCCTATTTTAAAATATCCAAGAAAAGGATCTGATGACGATTCCCTTAGCTCGCCTTCCTGATTTGATTTATTATGCCCAGGAAAGGGATCTATTATATGGCTAATTACACTCTCCATTCCTGTATAGGTCTTATCTCCTATTTTATAAGAGTCACGATGTGGCAGCCAAAGAAAAACCGACAAGCAAAACTTTTTTATTTTATATACTATTCCTGAATATATTTTTAAAAAATCTTGGGAATTAAGAATAATTAAATCTACAAAATCATTAGCACTGTAGAATTCATTTTCAAATCTAATTAAATTTTTCTCTTGATTAAACTCAATATCTTCAGAATATTTATTATGCTTATTATTAACTAGCAACAATGGGGAAGGCGAAAAGCCTGTGCCGGTGTCAAAATCATAACTCACATAACGCGTTGTGTATATTCCAACTATATTTTCCTCTTGAATAATAATAGTCATCTGGATAACCTCATCATTTCGAAAATAGCGAGTAACCCTAAATATATATTCGCTAAAATTATCCTCATCCTTACCCTGTACAGGATCACCCAGATCCTTTTCATTTTTTTTATATTCTTCGAAATATTTTCTAGATTCTTCAATCATAAAATTAGCGCATCTCCCAGCCCTTTTCCTCAATTGCCTTTTGGATATCTGTCATGATCGGTGTGATATCTACATCCTCGAGGGTCTTGTCCATGGATTGGAAAATAATTCTGAAGGCATACGATACACGGTCATCTTTCTCGAATCGATCGAATTGATCAATGCGCAATGCGAGATCTCCTGTTTTCTCCTTAATGAGATTCATAACATCATCTGGAGACACATCTGCGCCCACCCACAATGCGACATCGCGCGTCATGAATGGATACATCGAATACGGCGCGAATGCATGGAGATGCCCTGCCCCGTCACGATCGAATGTACCGGAAATAGTTACCAGAGACTCTTGGTCATCGTTATGTTTATGCATGAAAATCGTATCGTAGGTATCTGTAATCCACGAATCATAGCGAATCTCGAGGTGCTCAGCATCCGCTTGGGCGCGTTCAGGAATCTTGATACTCAATTCTTTTTCCAGAGATTCTACGACAGCATTGAGTCGATCACCCATTGACCCGCCAGCCTTCTTGGCCTTTTTAGACGCATATGCGAGACTCATGACGAGATGCCGTTCCTCTTTGCCCCCTGGGAAGACACGACCAATTTCGAAGGTCATAATTTCATCACGATTGTAGATTGGCGCGAAATAGAGATTTTGCTTCATAGAATGCTCAGCCTGATTCATGAGATTCGTGCGCAAGAAATTCTTGTCAGATGCCATTGCCTTGAGGAGCTCCGTGTCCCCTTTATTTTCAAAAGTATATCCCATCAGTTCAGAGAAGCCCTGCGCAATCATGAATTGCCTGATTCGGTACTCCAGCGCCGTTATAGAGAGTGTCTGTGGTGTGAAATTGATATCACTGAGATCCTGCGCAGGAATATGTTCATACCCATGAATGCGCCCAATTTCCTCAATAATGTCTTCTGGGATATTCAAGTCGCGCCGACGAAGAGGTTGAGTGTACGAGTAGGCACCATCAGCAAAAACAACCTCGCCACCAATTTTATTAAAGATTTGCAGAGCTTCATCAGATGAAAGAGTGACGCCGAGCAGCATTTCAATATTCTCATGCCTGACTGTAACCTTCCTGCGAGTAGGGGCGCCATGATTGTTCGTGGGAATTGATTGAACTATCTCACCCAGATGAATGTCTGGCGTGTGAGCAATTGAATGAATCAATGTGGCTACCATTTGTAGAGCCTCGCCGCCGATCCATGGACTAACACGATTCTCATATCGCTTAGATGCATCGGTCATCATGTTGTATTTCCGGCGTATGTCCCTGACCATTGTGTCATTGAAATGCGCGCACTCCAGAACGATATCAACTGTCGTATCATCGACCTCTGCAGCCTTGCCACCCTTTACCCCAGCAAGTGCCAGAATTTTCTCGGAATCAGCAATAACGAGCTCGCCTCCCGTGAATTCTAAATCCTTATTATCAAGAGTCGTCATTGCTTCACCTGCAATTGCATCGCGTACAATAATCTCTGGGACCCCATCATTATTCTGGGCAATTTTCGCATAATCGAATACATGTAATGGCTGACCGAGCTCGAACATGACATAATTCGTTGCATCAACGAGGTTGTGAATTGAGCGCTGACCAATGGTTTCTAGTCGGGTCTTCAGCCAATCTGGAGATTCCTTCTTCTGTATATTCTTAATAACACACCCCATATACTGAATGCACTTTTTATAATTCTCAACGTGGATTGAAAGCCCTCTATTGCTCTCTTTATTTTCCCCTTCCTCGAACATAGTCGTGGGCGCTTTTTCTAAATCTAGACGCTCTCGCCAATCATCAACAAAATCATCACGATTAAAATGAATCGCGATCTCTTTGGCAATGCCATAATGTGATAAACAATCCGGCGCACGATTAGGAAGTACGTCGAATTCGATCATAGTGTCGCCATTCTCGTGCGCTTCTGTCTCTTCGTGTTCGAATGCATGCAGAGAAATAGCGCGCTGGATTTCTGCCACCGATGGGAGTGGGTCTTTAAAATAACTTTGTAACCAATTGTAGGAAAGTTTCATAATAATCTTTTTATATTTTATTCATATAACGCATGATGTAGGCGCAGATCCCCATGATAAAAGGTTCGGATATCCGGAATATCGTAGCGCATCATAGCGAGGCGCTCGATCCCCATACCGAATGCAAATCCCGAGAATTTCTGCGGATCAATACCACCATTTTCCATGACTTTGGGATGCACCATGCCAGCCCCGAGGAGCTCGAGCCATTTGCCACGGAATTTCAGATCCACCTCAACACCCGGCTCGACAAAGGGGAAATATCCTGGGCGCAAACGATATTCGACATCATCACCGAACAACTGAGTGAGCATATGATTAATAGTCCATTTCAAATGACCCATATGCACGCCTTCACCCACTACCATGGCTTCAATCTGATGGAATTGCGCTTCATGTGTCGCGTCAGTTGCCTCGTTACGGAAAACTTTCCCAGGTGCGATAATTTTGAAAGGTGCTGTATGATTTTTCATATACCTGACCTGAGTATTTGAAGTCTGCGTGCGCAGGAGGGTTTTGTCTTCAGGCTTTCCTTTTCCATCTAATGGATCATCTATCCAGAATGTATCCTGCATATCACGCGCTGGATGCTCCTGAGGAACATTCAGCACGTCAAAGTTGAAAAATGCTGTGTCAATATGTGGTGAATCAGCAACCTCAAATCCAATAGCACTAAAAATCTTCATCAAATCCTCTATTACATGATTGATGGGATGAGAATAGCCTTTTTTAATATCGCTTTTCATAGTGTTGAGCATACAGGTTTTGAGGCTCTTTTGCAAAGGGAGCAGACCTTGTAAAATGTTGTAATATCAGTAGTATATAGAGTACAACTCATTGTTGTGCACGCCTATTATCATATTGTGCATGTAAAGATTAAAACTCTATTCTCATCCTATAAGGTATACGATGGTGTAGAACCCTTTACATTATCAGCTGTCATCGCTTTTCTCGCTAATGACAGTGAGCCGCACAACCTGTGTACAACATCTATGAGTGACCTCACATATATGTTACAGATGAAAGTATATAACCAGAATGACGAACTCCAGAAGCTCGTCGAGGCTGACGAAACACAAGAAATCCACGTTGATGACCTTATTGAAGGTAAGGTCTCAGCGATTGAAAATGGTGCAGTGTATGTAAATCTCCCAGGATATGGGTCTGCTATTATTTTTGGTCGTGAATACATGAACTCGAAAGATATCATCAAGAACCTTGGTATCGGAGACGAAATTAAGGGTAAGATTGTTGAGCTCGAAAATGAGGAAGGTTACATCGAGCTCTCATTGAAAGAAGCGCGCCAAGCGATGATTTGGAAAGAGGCTGATGAACTCGTACGTACTAAAAACATGCTGTCACTCCCTGTTAAGGCCGCTAATAAAGGAGGACTTATCCTTACATGGCAAGGAATTGATGGATTCTTGCCCGCTTCACAACTCTCGAGTGATCACTATCCACACGTTGAAGACGGGAGTAAGGATGCGATTCTCAAGGAACTCAAGAAGCTCGTTGGTGAATCACTTAATGTTCGCATGATCTCTATTAACCCTAAAGAAGGTAAGATGATCTTCTCTGAGAAAACTCAAGGTGGTGGCGGTAATCAGAATGTTGACCCGAATATCATTAATGAGTATGTAGTTGGTGAGGCATACGACTGTGTAGTTACAGGCGCAGTTGACTTCGGGCTATTCCTCAAGATTGATAACGGATTAGAGGGGCTTGTTCATATCTCTGAAATTGACTGGTCACTCGTCGAGGATCCTAAGAAGCTCTATAATATTGGCCAAGAAGTACGTGCCAAGATCATCGAAATCAAAGACAACAAGATTAGCCTTTCGATCAAGGCGCTCAAGCCAAATCCATGGCAACTTGCGAAGGATACCTACACCAAAGGTACCGAGGTATCAGGTGTTGTTATCAAATTCACCAAGCATGGAGCCGTAGCAGCCATCGAAGAAGGTATCTCGGGATTAGTGCACATCTCAGACTTCGAGAGCGAGGAGCAGTTACGCAGCACCCTCGAGCTCGGGAAGGCGTATAATTTCAAAATTACTATTTTCGACGCGAAAGCACAGCGTATGGCATTGTCATTTATCGGAGACAAAGCAGCAGCGTAAGAAATCGAGATAGATAGTAAAATATACAGAATAAGAAAACACCCGTGTAAGCAGGTGTTTTCTTGTATATAGATTTGAGAATACTATTAAATGTATATATTATTAAATTTATTCATTAAACTAAATATAAAAATATGAGCAAGGCAATAAAGTATATTAGCAGACTGGACATCCCTAAGAAAGATATCTTGTAAACCTTAAAAGAAATGTTTAAAGAGATTGAGACAGGTTTCCCAAAATAATTAAACCCAAGCGAAATAGGTATTTACCCCTTCCATTCACCAAGTACTGAATGGAGTGGTTATGTAACAATAAACCCAAGAGATGAGGATAGGGTTGATATCCTGATTACTTAAGAGCCATTATTGCGCACGCGTTGAAACTATATTAGATATAGTTTCAACGCATTTTTTATTGTAACTGCCCTACTACCTCAGCGAAAATTAATTGGATTTCTGATGTAGGTTCACCACTTGGGCGGTCGATACCGATGATTACACTATTAAAAGATCCACTAGCCGCAGATACCATCTCTCTGGCTTTGCGAATGAGTACTCTGGGCTAAGGCCATATGTTTCTGCCTCTGAATTATATACACCTCCCTATGACTTGTTTCTATTTAATTTATTCCATGAGGACACATACTAGCAAAAAGTGTTTGTGATTGCACGAGATCAAATATAAAGTATCCCGATGAAGAATCCCAAATGTACACTTCAAAATGATCACAGACGAATAATCGACCATTTTCATCGAGGCTTCGTGATACGCGATAGTATCCAGTTGGTGCCAAGAAGCCATAATCAGTATTCACCACAGCGCGGGCAACCCGAAAAAGGTATACAGGGGCAACTTCCCCTGATGGGATTTTTTCTTGTAAACGCTTAACATTGCCTTGGCTATCTTTTTGGAGAATTATTGCCGCATCATGGTTGCTACTCGGTCCACGAAAAATTGCCTCCAGAATCCCGTCACCCGTTACATCAATACTTTCAGAATATTTTGGCAATGCGCCCTCGAATTCATCTGCAGCAGTGATACCAAGCACATTTATATCTAAATCTTCCCAAGAAAACTCTGTAGTTTGAGCCTCAGTTTCCTCAACCCCTTCGTCTTTGTTGCCTTCTTCAGATTCGTCATTATACGATGGATCTATGGCGCCACTTGATCTCTCATTGTATCTATCCGTATCATTGTACTGAGTTTCAAAATAATCATCGACGGGGGTGCTATTCTTTTGCAATAGAGTCCGTGCAAAGATTACCGCACCCACCAGCACGAGAAGCATTCCAACAATGAGTATTGGCGCTCCCCATTTGCTATGGTTTTGATCAAAGGATTGTGCGTCTGGAGCGTATGGATCTTGTTGCATATACACAACATAATAACATGAGCTTAGTTGAATTCATTCATCGCCTGTTGATGTCCATTGCGAATTATAGAATGAAGGATTTTTTTTGCCTTTTCTTTTGTTGCCCCTGATTGCAACTCATCTATTTCAGCAGCATTCATCTTCATGAGTACATAATCACGCATAGGTACTGGATCTGGATGTCCAATGCCAATACGTACGCGCACACAATCTTTTCCATCAATATGATTAAACACTGATGTGACACCATTATGACTACCGCTCCCACGATTAAATGAAATTTTAATTTCCCCATGGCCAAGTGCAATATCATCATGCACGACAATAATATGTTCGTTTTTAATGGTGTGCTCTTTTTTAAAGTGAGCCACCGTCTTGCCTGAGCGATTCATGAAGGTGCGCGGCTTTGCAACAATGAGTGGTACATCTGTGTAGCTCAGCTCTGTGTAATCAGCATCTGCGTATTTGGAATACTTCCAATGATATTCATCTGGTGAAAAAACTTCATCTCCAATTATCCATGCGACGTTATGACGCGTGGCTGCATACTTTTCTCCATAATTGCCTAATAGTACTATGAGATACATAAAATATTTTTACTCACCACCAGATTAAGTCTATACTACTTCTAGTATTGTATCATGCTTCGCGATGCTCCATATACTCAACGAGTTCGCTATAGGTTCCACAAATTACTTCATCACGCCCACACACGTCACGAGCAAAATCTTTCATAACTTCCCAATACAATCCATCATTCCATAGAGAAAAATGATGTCCAATATGTACAGGCCCACGATCACCGTTATAATTATTATTAAAATATTGCATGTAACTCGTCATCAAATCCCTATAGGCCTTATCCCATTCTCTCGTACCGCGCACCAGAGTGTCCTTGGCGCCACTTTGTACCATGTAGGCATTGTAATCCATCGCTAGGGTGTTTTTACCATCCAGAGTGATTGGGCCCAACTTGAATTGCCAAATCACTTCGGGTGATTTAGTAGGCCACACATCCTGCCGGGCGCTCACACCAGACGTATCATAGGTATATCCATTTTCTGACAAAGCCTTCAAAGTATCAGCTGAATGCCCTAGTACGGGCGCCCTGAATCCAATCATTGATTCACGCGGCACTTCAATTGACGGATTTCTCTCAAAAAAGAACTCGTTAAAATAATCAAATTCCTCATCCCACACAAGCTTACTCCAAGGTGTTCCATCGAAATGACCATTCACATGCGAGCCAATTTCATGACCTTCGCCAAAGGCGAGATTCACTTGTTCGATGCGCTTTGCTACTTCTTCCTTACTTCCGCCAAATCCAATCACTGATTCACCGGGGCTATATCCTGTGAGGTGATAATCTAACTTCTCTGAAGAAGGAATAAAATACACGCCACTAACAAAGTACGTGAAATCTAATTCAATATCAGAATCACGAACCTCATGCGCGAATTGCCTTGTTTGTTTCCACATATTAAGAGATCGCGATCCATCTAATGCAAGGAAAACGAACTGTGTCTCTTTACCACTCTGTGTAGTGTATTTGTCAAAAAAATCCTCTTCCTCTATTAACTGCTTATCATCTTGTTGTTGCAATAGAATATCCTCAGCCGACATCTCAGTCTCTTCTCCAATTTTATTCTGCTGAGTTGTAGTATATGTAAGTATTCTATTAGCATTCTTGTTATGAGTAACATTCAAAATAACCAAGACGATGAGTGTCAGGGCCGCAAACAGTATTAATATGTTTACTATTTGAGTTACTTTCATTTATTTATTCAAATATTATCGCTGTACAACCCATGGGCGTGGGATTGTATCACAACCTGATTCTGATACATCGGCATCGCTATAATTACACCAATCGAATGGAGCATTATTGAGCATAACCACAAGGGTATCTACTGTTGGAAATTGGAAAGCAGCGGATTCGATTTGCTTGGTGAATGCCGGTGTTGAACATACTCCAGGCCATACCGGAGTACCTGAGAGGTATAGAACTGCTACTCCATCAGACAGTTGAACGCTCTCGAAATCTATTCCGCCAATCGATGTAACTACATTACGTGGCCCAAACTCTGTCTGTTCACCGAGATCCACATCGTTGTTGAAAAGTGCGCGGTATGTACCCGATAGCACGCCGAGTGTTTCTGGTACGTCATGTGGAATCATATCGATCCAATTGCCGCAACCAAAAACTTCATCTTCTGACGCCTCACCGATACCGACATCAAATACCATTGGAACATACAGCCGTGTCGTACCATTGCCTTCATCAACTAGATCTGGGCCATCACTCTCTTCGCTAGAGTTCAAATCTTCCTCTTCAGTAGCAAAATCTTCTTCTTGCGTAGCCTCTTCAACATCTTCCACTTGTTCCATAACCTCCTCTGGTGTCATTGCAACTTGCTGAGGTTCATTATTATTTTTCAAAAGCCTCAATATCAACAACACACCTGCGATCAAAAGAGCAAATATAAGAAAACGAAAGATCAACAATGTCGGCCGTGCAACTGGCGCGAGATCTGTATCACTTACGTAATGTTCATGGTTTTTATCAGTATTTTTTGAATCTTTTTTATATGGATCGTGCGTATGGTCATCACTATTATGATTATGTGATGGATTATTATTAGTATGTGTATTCATAGAAAATTAGTGAGTATTTAAAAAATAAAATTAGTTCACTGGGATGAGGTGCTCGCACGCGAGTCCATCATTGTCAGCATCGAGATAATGCACATCTGACCCAATAGAGCCACATTGTTCAAAAATATTCTGCGCTTCTTGCTGGGTTGCGAAGTCATCACAGTTATAAATATTGGCTTCACATGATTCCCCTGTCCAAGTGCGACGCACGCGTGAATTCTCAACTGATTCACCGGCAATAATTTTGCCCAGGTCAATGTCTCCATTACCAAGCTCCAGCCCTAATGCAGCGACAAGGAGCGCAATAACTGCACCGAGAACAATGCGCTTGTTCTTTTGGAATTTGGGATTCTTGTTACGGCCCTTGCTATCAAGGAAGGTATCGATCTTTTTGGCTGTATTTTTGATTTTGTTCATAAGATGTTGGTATTCAGTGCTCTTATATATCACAGCGTGTTACACATAATGGGCAAGGTATGGAAAATTTATAAGAAAATAAAGAGCAACACAGCAATAATAATTAAAATTACAATAATAGCGACACGAAATCGCTTGTCATTTCGAAGTTTTTTCATATGTACAGTATTATACTATGTGTGTGGCGGGAGTTAAAGTGTTGACAAAACAGTTTGGATTATCTATTATGTACAAGCTAAAGGATTATTGTCAGCTTAAAGAAGCGTCAATTCTCTACATTTTTTTACATCAAAATAATTAACGATGCAAATCAAGTTTTTTTCAATTTTACTTTTTGTTTGTTTAGCAATCAATTCTATTGCTCAGATGGGTGGCCAATCACCTTATCAAGAAGAAGCAGAGAAAGTACACATGATTCTACAAAAAATCCCAAATTTTAATAACCTCTTAACAAACGAATTAAAAGTAACAATCGGCTCTAGTCCTACAAAAAAGACCGTCACATATGGGGCCGTACTAGCTCCCCAAGATTCGTTTAATATTCAAATAGCGTGGACCTACGGGCAACTAGAACTCCCACATACTTTTTTGAGATACGAAATTTATGGAAGCGATGATATTGGAATAATGTTAGATATTAAAAATATCAATACTTCAATGTATCAGGCAGGTGGTGTGGCAGAAAAATTATTTAACAGTAACCTATATGCACTCACACCATCTCCTGTCGAGATGGCAGCAGCATTATTTTCAGGCGAAATTTTTCTTTACCTTCGACATGGCTATAAAGATACATACTCCGAAGATGAGATATTGGACAGAGAGAAATTTTTATTATTACATGCACAAGAGCGGGCGCTCTGGGCAATCCTTATTTCTAGAATCAATGAAATAACTACTGGCTCTGTAAAATTAGCGAAAAAAGAGGGTTGGTACCAGATTTATAAATCAAGTATAGATTCTATAAATGAAACCCGGCTTTTGTCCAGCCAAGGACCTGTGCAAGATATCACTGATTTAAGTAAGCAAGAAATAAATACAATAGCCGGATATATTTTAAAACTTTAATCAAAATTTACAAAAAACTTTTAATACTTAACAACAAGGCAAGGTTAAAAATTAAAAATACCTCACAAAAAGACCACCCCTGCGGGCGGTCTTTTTTTCTTTATGCAAAAATATTTTGAGTATATAAAATGTGAATCCGATCATTTGTTTCCAATTTCTTTTCCGATCAAAAGATTATGGAGGAGTTCCCCACTCTTTTGTTCTGTTCCCTAGGCCTTATGATACATTCGTACGAGACGTACCATATGAGGTCTTTCTTCCCATAATAACGCATATGGGCAAACGAATACTGATTTGAGAGCTCTCTGTATTATTGCTCTACATCTAGGAGATGTAATCAACCAATCCCAACATATCATATAAATATGAGTTGGTATTTCCAAATGGATTGATCCACGACCAGCTTCCGCTAGCCGTGCCTTGTTACGACTTAGTCCCTGTTACCAAGTTTACCTTCGGCCACGCGCAAACGCGCAGACTTCGGGCACCCCCGGCTCCCTTGACTTGACGGGCGGTGAGTACAAGACTCGAGAACGTATTCACCGTGGTGTGCTGACCCACGATTACTAGCGATTCCAACTTCATGAGGTCGAGTTGCAGACCTCAATCCGAACTGAGGATAGTTTTGAGGATTAGCTGAGCGTTACCGCATCGCAACCCGCTGTACTACCCATTGTATCACGTGTGTAGCCCAAGACATCAAGGGACATGCTGACCTGGCGTCGTCCTCGCCTTCCTCCCCCCTCAAAAACCAGAAAGATTGAAAACGAAAATTATGCGCCAGTAACTCTTATTGAGAGAAACTATTGTTAATTTAGTTAATTACGTACTTTAAAAAGCACTGTTAAAAGTTACCGACGTCAGTATCTTCGCTTTCCCTTCCGCCCTTTGAGGGGGCAGTCTCGTATGACATATAAAACATACGATAAGGGTTGCGCTCGTTACCGGACTTAACCGAACAGCTCAAGCCACGAGCTGACGACGGCCATGCATCACCTGTCTAAGCTGAAGGAATTCCTGTTTCTAGGAAAACCACTTAGATTTCTAGTCTTGGTAAGGTTCTTCGCTTATCATCGAATTAAACCACATGATCCACCGCTTGTGCGAGTCCCCGTCTATTCCTTTGAGTTTTAAGCTTGCGCTCGTACTTCCCAGGCGGCAGATTTAACGCGTTAGCTACGCCTCACAGAGGGTCGATACTCCGTAAAGCTAATCTGCATCGTTTAGGCCCTGGACTACTGGGGTATCTAATCCCATTCGCTACCCAGGGTTTCATGCCTCAGTGTCAGTATTGCCCCAGCACGCTGCCTTCGCTTTAGGTGTTCCCCTCGATATCAACGGATTTCACCCCTACACCGAGAGTTCCACGTGCCTCTGACAAACTCAAGAACTACCGTTTCAGTGGCCTTCCCGGAGTTGAGCTCCGGTCTTTAACCACTGACTAATAGTCCCACCTACGCATCCTTTACGCCCAGTGATTCCGGATAACGCTTGGGGTTCTGGTATTACCGCTCCTGCTGGCACCAGATTAGGAACCCCTTATTCATAGGTTAACGTCAATAAAATTCCTCACCTATAAAAGATGTTTACAACCCGAAGGCCTTCAATCCATCACGCGGCGTCGCTCCGTCACGCTTTCGCGCATTGCGGAATATTCTCGACTGCAGCCTCCCGTAGGAGTATGGCCAGTGTCTCAGTGCCATTGGTGGGGGTCAGGCTCTCACCTCCCCTACGCGTCATAGCCTTGGTAGTCTTTTACACTACCAACAAGCTGATACGAAGCAGGCCGATCACAGAGCGATAAATCTTTCACTCGTAAGTATATCGCGTGTTATCATCCCTTTCGGAAAGTTATTCGCGACTCTGTGGTACGTTCCTACCTGTTACTACCCCGTTCGCCATGGGTCTAAACCCATTCGACTTGCATGCCTTATCCACGCCGCCAGCGTTCATCCTGAGCTAGGATCAAACTCTACTAAAAGATCTCATATTGCATCACCGTGATGCGAAACCTCTAGTGAACAGAACAAAAGAAAGGAAAACTTTTGTTCAACTGGAAAAAAAATAAAATAAAAAAATTACACTGAAGTAGTTTTTTTGGAAACATTTTGGATACATATATTTTTACCAAAAAATATTTTGCATTTTGTTCTTATTCGAATATCAAGGTTCATTACACCTCATATCTAGCTCGTACATAATTGCACGAGAAAACAAAGGTATGGCTATTTAGTATAGTCAAAAAGTATTGCGTGTCAAACATTTTCATTTACTTAGCAAGTGAATCAAAACAAAAACACTTGATGTTCACAATCTCTGAGCAATACGAGCTCTAAATCATGCCTTGAATCTTTAATTTCTTGCAGGGAAAGATGACTTGGCGGTAAAAGCTCGCTTTGATAATGGCAAACTATTCTCAATAGCAAAATACCAAGGCCTTTTCTCATATGGACATCGTCACCATGATCAGTCCAAAGTTCACTCAATACATACGCCCCAGCTGAAGAACCGACGACAGCCTTTCCCAAAAACTTTTCTCCTAATTCTAGATAATTTTTTAATACATTCATCAATAGTACCGTTGAGCCTCCTTTTAAAAAAATGACATCAGCTTTTTTCATTTGATCAATAAAATCTTCTTTCTTTGCTAGAGTAAAAGAGACTTCTTTTTATGAAAAAAATGCAATATGCTCACATTTCTTACAAAACTACAATATAATAAAGAACTAAGATTTACCCCTCCAACCAATCAATCATTGCCTGATACGTTGCAGGACCAGCAAGGCCATCTGGTGAGGCGAGCCCTTGCATCTCTTGGAATTCTTGGACTGCTGCCTTGGTACCATTACCGTACTGATTGTCTACGACATCTGACGTTCCATGATACAGATTAAGAAGCTCCTGAACTGTCCCTACACGCGTCCCCTGACTTCCCACCTTCATAGTCTTCCCATAATCAGTAATAAGTCTTTCAATTTTTCCGATAAGCGCCGAGTGATCTCCGGCAGGAACTTCTGGACTCGAACCATTACTACTATTATTCTGATCAGTGTCACTGTTACCCAAGTTTGCCGGGTCGTTTTCATCGAGATCAGTATTTCCACCATCTCCACTTGTTGCATCTGTATCACTTACCTCATCCCCTGTATCAATCTCATTACCAAAGTTCAAAGCAATCGGCTCTACTTCATTATTTACCACTACATCACCATCGCCAGACTCATACACGAAATCATGATTAAGCTTGGTGTATCCAAAGTATCCAGCATAACCAATCCCTCCTAATATCAATAACCACAGCAATGAATACAAAATTCTCTCTAACATATATTTATAGTATATCAAATACACTTCGAATGCGCACTTTTAATTATATTACCTTTCGGTGGATAACTTTTTCGATAATTGATTGTATGTATCACTCATTTAGAATCCCATGCCTGCCATGCCCCCTCCCATTCCTGGATTCATTCCCATTGACGGCGAGGCTTTTTCATCTGGATCATCAGCAATCGCAACCTCTGTAGTGAGGAAAGTTCCTGCTGCCGATGCAGCGTTCTCGATAGCATTGCGCGTTACTTTTAACGGGTCAATGATCCCTTTCTTTATCATATCATCTACATAGGTATCTGACACTGAGTTATATCCCCCGTTTCCTCCGAGTTCTTTTACTTTCTCCACAACTACTGATCCGTCGCCATATCCAGAATTCACTCCAATATATCGCAGCGGCGCTTCGCAGGCATTAAGGATTGTCTCGTAGCCGAGCAACTCTTCTTTACTCATACTCTTTGACTTATCTCCTAATGCATCTCGCAAGGTGCGCGACGCATGAACGAGCGCCGTCCCACCACCAGCAACGATCCCCTCCTCTATGGCGGCCTTCGTGGCATTCACGGCATCCTCAATCTTGAGCTTGAGGTACTTCATCTCTGTCTCTGTTGCGGCACCTACCTTGATAACTGCTACCCCACCAGAGAGCTTGGCGATGCGCTTCTCGAGCGCCTCTTTATCATACGATGACTTAGTCGCCTTCACTTGCTTCTTAAGAAGAGCGATGCGTGTATCAATATCTGTTTTCTCGCCCGCACCATCAATAATAGTAGTCGCATCTTTGTTCGTGATAATTTTCTTTACTTTCCCTAATACAGAAAGCTCTGTTGATTCATCGAGGGAAATTCCCGTCTCGTCACTGAGCACCGTTGCACCTGTCACTACGGCAATATCCTCGAGGTGAACTTTGCGCTTGTCGCCAAATCCAGGCGCCTTAACTGCCAGCACATTGAACACACCGCGTAATTTATTTACTACAAAAGTTGTTAGGGCCTCCCCTTCGACATCTTCTGCAATTACTATCAAATCCTTTTGGCCTGATGATGCAAGTTTATCTAAAAACGGAAGCATTTCTTTAACGCTGGAAATTTTCTTATCCACAAGCAATACGGGAACATTCTCATAGACCGCCTCCATGCGTTCTGGATCAGTGATCATATACGGAGAAATATATCCCTTATCGAATTGCATTCCCTCTACAATATATGAGGCCATATCCAACCCTTGAGATTCCTCGACCGTCACCACACCATCATGCCCAACCTTTTCAATAGTTTCAGCGATGATCGCTCCCATGCTTTGCGATTCTGCAGAGACGGTTGCAACCTGTGAAATCTCTTCTGATGAGCTGATAGGTTTTGATTGATCCTTTAAGGCAGATACAATATCTTTCTGCGCATACTCAATGCCGCGCTTAATTCCCATAATCTCGAGACCTGACTGCATATGCCTCATCCCTTCAGTAATAATTGCCTGCAGAAGCACGGTGGCAGTCGTAGTACCATCACCTGCTGCATCATTCGTTTTATTAGCAACTTCTTTTACAATCTCGACACCCATATTTTCAAATGGATCTGAGAGGGAAATTTCTCTCACTATAGATACACCATCATTAGTAATGGTCGGGCCGCCATAACTTTTTGCAAGGGCAACATTTCGACCACGAGGGCCAATGGTAATCCGTGCCGCATTTGCCGCTGCATCTACTCCGCGCTTGAGGGCTTCACGTGCCTCGTCATTATAGAGAATCTTCTTTGACATAGTTATAAAATGTTAATTAGTATGATTAATAGACATCTCGTAGCGAGCTTACTCTTTGACTACTGCCAATACACTGTCCTCACGCATAATGAGATAATTCACACCATCGATCTCGACTTCGTCTGGCGTATATTTAGAAAAAATAATTTTGTTCCCAATTTTAACACTCAATGGAATTATTTTCCCATCATCCCCAATTCTACCCGGGCCTACTGCTACTACTGTGCCCTGATGTGGTTTTTCTTTATTCCCTGAATCAGGAATAATAAGTCCTGAAGTGCTTTTGATTTCTGTATCTTTTTGCTCGACGATAATTCTGTCAGCGAGTGGTTCTAGGGTGATATCTTTTGACATATATTTAATACTATGTGAAATACATACGGCCTATAAAGAACATATATATCGCACATTGCTCATTACGCTTAATCATTCACGTTATGGCACTATTTTATTGAGAGTGTGCCGCTTGTCAACTTGGCAGACGCACAGAAAGATCTCGCAATGCCTTGCCAAAAGAGACTCTGTTGGCTATGCTTTGCAGTATATTTCTACATATTTTATTAATATCCAATTATTTATTATGATTAACACACTTATTATATTACAAGTCATCTCAGGAATTCTTCTTACTATCGGTATTCTTTTGCAGAATACTGGTTCTGGTATTGAAGGAGCCATTGGGGGAGGTGGAGGCTCAACTGATACCATACGTGTAACACGTCGCGGTTTCGAGCAATTCGTATTTCAGGCATCAATTATTCTTGCGTTTCTCTTTGGGCTCATAAGTCTTTTGATTATTGTTCTTAGCGCATAACATCAAACATGAATTTTTTTCAACGTTGGAAAAATACTCTCGATGCAAGTATCCGCTCGCTGTCTGTAGGTCAGCGAACCTTTGCCGTGATCGCATTTTGTGGACTTATTGTGAGTGCGGGAATTCTCGTTTATCAGGCACTCACCCTTGGAACCATTAACATGCCAGTGGCAGGCGGCACATATCGTGAAGGAATTGTTGGATCCCCACGCTTTATCAGCCCACTCTATGCTCAGAGCGATGTTGAAAAACAACTCGTTAATGTGGTGTATAATGGCTTGGTACAATACCGTGGCAATGAACTTGTAGATGATCTCGCTGCTGAGATTGTTGTTTCTGATGATAAAAAAACATATACATTTACTTTGCGCGATAATATTTCATTTCACGATGGAGTCTCAATGGATGCCAAAGATGTAGTATTCACCCTCGAAGCACTGCGTGACCGTGATATTCTAGCCAGCAATAGTACTTCTATCTGGACACGACTAAAGGTGGAGCAGCAGAATAATCGCACCCTAATTATCAAACTAGAACAACCATATCCTAACCTCTTGCATGATTTAACTGTTGGTATTTTGCCTGAGCACATATGGTCTGTGATCCCTCCTGAGAATTATCATCTTTCTAGCTACAACACAGAACCCATTGGTAGTGATGCTTACAAAATCAGCCGCACCGTACTCGAACAAAATGACAGCCTGTTATCAATAACGCTGAAAAGAGCACGGCATAGTGCAGCACCGGAAAATAACAAGGGGTATCTCAATACTATTATATTGAATTTTTATGAAAATGAGGATGAGCTCCTTACTAATTATCACCAAGAGTCAATTGATGGATTCACCATGCTCATGAGAAAGCCAGAAGAAGTTGTTGGGATCAACACCACTACTATCAGTGACTCTATTTACACCTCTGATCTCATAGGTCTTTTTGTTAACACCCAAGACCCATCTAGTACTCTCCGTACACCTGAGGCGAGAAACCTACTGAACAAAATAATGGTATACCAACGCATGATCGACAAAGAGTCAATTCATGCCGATGAAAGTATTGATTGGCATCGCTTTTTCTTCAGTGATGATACGCTCCCCCCAGAGGTAATTGGAGAGCAAATTAAAAGTAGCATTAACAGCAACTGGACATACAGTGAGCAGTATGATACCCTTGTAAGCAAGTCAGGATCAACTCCCTTTGCATTCACGATTACCACGAGTAATGCTCCGCAATTTATTACCCAAGCAGAAGCTGTACAAAAAGCACTTTTGGAGTATAAAATTCGGGCAGATATGCGTATTGTGAGCGAAAATGAGTTGCTAGAATACGTCATTCCAGAACGCGACTATGAGGTACTCCTCTTTGGGACAGGGCTTCCTAACCCATCGAGCTTATCAAGTTTTTGGCATTCCTCACAGCGTAATCATCCTGGGCTCAATATCACTGGCTATGCCAATAGTCGTGTTGATACCATTCTTGACCAATTAATCACCAGTACTATCCCAAAGAATCAACAAGATTTTGCTGAAAATGCCATTCGTGAGATCATGCAAGAATCACCTGTTATCCCGCTAGGATATAAACAATACTATCATCACCATCGCAATATAACCGTACCTAACCCAACGACAACAGTTCGGCACATTAGTGATCGCTGGAATACCATTCATTCATGGTACGCCTGGACGCAACCTGTCTGGAATCGTTTTATACCAAGTAACGATGAGTCTTCATAATATTCACTCGCACTACATTCTTTTTTTATATTGTCTATTATAGATCTATCAAGATATCGATTACACTATTAAATTAACCAAATTATTATGCCAGAAAATATATCAATCCCCCCATCACCCAAGGGTGCCTCTCCCAAAAAACAAAACACCACACGCACATATAGTTCATCGAAACGCGCGCAAGCAAGCGCAGCACCTCGCTCAGTAACCAAAACAAGCGATGGCATATCAGCAAAGAAAAAAAACGGCACCCCAACGCGTGTTGTGCGATATGGATCGTCTAATCAGGAAAGGTCAGTTAAAACAGGATCATCAACAGCCAACAGAAATAACAGATCAAACACTGCAAATATTAGCGGGGGTAAATCCCTCCGTCGTGGTAAAAAGTCGAGTGGTTCTTCGCGCCCTCGCCGTGGCACTACACGCTCACGTAATTCTACGCAGACATATCGTGAGCTACAAAAAATAAAACAAGGGACGAGCTATAACCTTAACGTTACCCCACAAATGCAGGAACAAATCAGTAATCTACCACCCCTAGGAGTAGATGATATTCGCGTGGTTCCTGTGTGTGGTGTTGAGTGGATCACTACCAACATGACCTATGTTGAATTTAGAGGTGAGATTATCATTATTGATGCAGGTTTTGGCTTTACAACCCCTGACACACCTGGGGTTGATTATCGCATTCCGAACACCGCCTATTTAAAGACTCGACAAAAGGACATCAAGGGTATTGTCATCACTCACGGTCACCTCGATCACGTTGGCGGTATTCCATATGTTATTGAAGACTTGGGATTCCCTCCTATTTACACACGAGAATTCGGGGCAATTTTTATTAAGAAAAAACTAGAGGAATTCCCCCACCTCAAAGATAAAGTTGAAATTATCGTTATCGATGAGAAAAGAGAATATACTCAAATTGGAAAAGAGATGAAGGTGAAATTCTTTGGACTTACTCACTCGATACCTGATTCAACAGGAGTTGTCATCCAGACACCGTACGGTGGAATTGTTTCAACTGGTGATGTTCGTGTTGAAAATGAAAGTGGCGTAGTTCTTCAAAGAGAGATTGATCAATATGCTTTTTTCAAAGATGAAAATATTCTTTTGATGACTATTGATTCAACGGGGATTCCTAAATCTGGATGGACTATCTCTGAG
>ENA-ORXC01000371-ORXC01000371.1-marine-metagenome-genome-assembly--contig:-NODE-371-length-33702-cov-58.650052_pt1 | contig 33702 bp, 30 predicted proteins | sample MGYA00237865_ERZ511478 | MGnify/ENA metagenome assembly ERZ511478
TGTTACGGATTTCCGTAAAGCGGGTCTTAATATTTTCTTAAAATAAGTACTAGTAAAAAACGGAGAGGCTACACATCATCATTTACCTCCACCCAGTAGCCATCTGGATCTTGAAAGTACACCTGCTGTATGCCGTCATTGCGCACATAATCTTTAGTAGGCGTGCCGCGCCAGTCTGAGTAGTCTATGGCGAGGGTTTTGAGGTGGGTGATAAAACCGCCCAGGTCATCTGTGGCTAGGGCAAAGTGCACGGCTTTATTGGTTTTTATGATGGCATCTGGGCGCGGTATGAGGTGTAGTTGTTTGCCATTGCCCATCGCGAGCCAGCGGGTGGGAGAGACAGAGGCGGTGTTTTCTATCTCGGCAAAGCCAAAAACTTTTTGGTAAAAAGCGACAGCCGCCGCCACATCTGTCACAGAGAGCGCTATATGGTTAAAGGTAAATGTATGCATAGGTGATGATTGTGAGGTTTAAAGATCATCATTTTTTTGGGTACAGGCAAGCCGGTGGTGCGGCTATCTGTCTCGGGGTAGGTGGGGTGGTGGGGTGTTACGCTTTCGCGAAAGCGTACCCATATCCATTGTTAAAAAAATGGCTATAAAAGTCTCTTTTTGGGTTTTAATTCACGGGTGGAGTCCGTAATTTAGATCCCTGCTATGGATTCAAAATTAGAAGTATATATTGAGGGCTTAAATGATGCCCAGCGTGCACCTACACTACATAAAGATGGTGCCCTTATTGTGATTGCGGGCGCGGGCTCTGGTAAAACACGTGTGCTCACAATGCGCATCGCATACTTGATGTCACAAGGGGTAGATGCCTTTAATATCTTATCGCTCACCTTTACAAATAAGGCGGCACGTGAGATGAAAAAACGTATTGCCGGTATTGTGGGTAACAATGAGGCAAAAAACCTATGGATGGGAACCTTTCACTCCATATTTGCCAAAATCTTGCGTATCGAGGCAGATAAGCTAGGCTACCCGTCTAACTTTACTATTTATGATACCCAAGACTCACAACGTCTTATAAGTGCCATCATCAAGGAGATGCAGCTAGATAAGGATATCTATAAGTACAAGCAGGTACAAAACCGTATCTCTTCTTTTAAAAATAGCTTGATCACCGTGCGTGCCTATGCAAATAATCCAGAGCTGGTAGAGGCAGATGCAATGGCAAAACGCCCGCGTATGGGTGAGATCTATGCAGAGTATGTAGATCGCTGTTTTAAAGCCGGCGCAATGGATTTTGACGATTTACTGCTGCGCACAAATGAGCTGCTCAACCGCTTTCCAGAGGTGCTTAATAAATACCAAAACCGTTTTAAATACATACTGGTAGATGAGTATCAAGATACAAACCACAGCCAGTACCTTATTGTAAAGGCACTCTCAGATAAGTTTCAAAATATCTGTGTGGTGGGTGATGACTCGCAGAGTATATATGCCTTTAGAGGGGCAAACATTAACAACATTCTTAACTTCCAGAAGGATTATGAGAATGTGGCAATGTACCGCCTGGAGCAAAACTATCGCTCGTCAAAAAATATTGTGGAGGCGGCAAACAGCGTGATAGAAAAAAATAAAACCCGTCTTGATAAAACCGTATGGACGGCAAACGAAGATGGAGGCCAGATTATCGTGCACCGCTCGCCTACAGATGGTGAGGAGGGACGCTATGTGGCAAGTTCCATTTTTGAAAATAGAATGAACCACCAGCTTAACAATGGTGACTTTGCGATACTGTACAGAACAAATGCACAGTCTCGTGCAATGGAGGATGCCCTGCGCAAGCGTGACATCCCGTACCGTATTTATGGTGGACTTTCCTTCTACCAGCGCAAGGAGATAAAGGATGTACTGGGCTACCTGCGTGTGCTGGTTAACCCAAAAGATGAGGAGGCACTCAAGCGTGTGGTAAACTACCCTGCCCGTGGTATAGGCGGTACCACCTTAGACAAGCTTACGGTGGCGGCAAAGCATTATGGCCGCTCTATGTTTGAGGTGATGGATAAAATAGAACAGCTAGGTCCCTCGATGAATATAAATCGCGGTACACAGACCAAGCTTAAGAATTTTGTCACGATGATTAAGAGTTTCCAGATTCTTAATGAAGAGAGTGACGCCTTTACCGTAGCAGAGACGGTTGCAAGAAAGACAGGTCTATTACAAGAACTTAAAAAAGACGGTACCCCAGAGGGAATTGCTCGTATAGAAAATATAGAGGAGCTCCTTAACGGTATGCGCGACTTTGTAGAAGAGCAAAAAGAGCTGGCAGATGCCACTGGCTCGCTGGCAGAGTTTCTAGAAGATGTAGCGCTCGCTACCACACTAGATAATGATACGGGTGATGATGACCGTGTGGCACTTATGACTATACACCTTGCAAAGGGGCTGGAGTTTCCATTTGTATACATCGTGGGGATGGAAGAAGATCTCTTTCCTTCTGGTATGAGTATGAGCACACGTAGTGAGCTAGAGGAGGAGCGACGTCTCTTTTATGTAGCACTCACTAGAGCAGAGAAGCAGGCATACCTTACCTACACAGAGTCTCGCTATCGCTGGGGTAAACTGGTAGATGCAGAGCCTAGTCGCTTTATAGAGGAGATAGATGATAAGTATCTGGACTACCAGACACCTATGGAGAGCTACCGCTATAAACCGCTTATAGATGCAGATATCTTTGGCGATGTAGATAAGAGTAAACTGCGTCTCAAGAAGCCGGTAAGTGGCACACCGCCTAAGGTGGGAACACCTACACAAGACCAACTACGTAAACTCAGAAAGATACGTCCAGCCGCTGGAGATAGCGCTACGCCATCACTGGCAGGTAGCCTAGAACCAGGTACTGTTGTAGAGCACATACGTTTTGGAAAAGGAATTGTAGCCGGTATAGAAGGCAAAGGTCAAGACCAAAAAGCCGAAATCAATTTTGAAAACGGCGGACTTAAAAAACTGCTCCTGCGCTTTGCAAAACTTAAGATTGTAGAGTAGTAGGTGAGGAGTGATAAGGGTTTTTGTTACGCTTTCGCGAAAGCGTAAACAGCCTCATTACATCTTACTCGCAACACAGTTGTTTATTCTTCTATCGCAAGGTAGAGATCTATGTATTGCCCTATCTTGGTACGTACGTCTAGGTAACTTGTCTCGTCCCAGTTACCGTGACCACCATCATATACTGTAAAGATGTGAGGTACATTATTGTTAGACAATGCTGTGTCTAGTCGCTGCCCGTTTGTGAGGGGTACCAGCGGGTCTTCATTACCATAAAACTGTAGGGTAGGGCTGCTATCTACATTTGCTACGATGGCAGGGCTTAATGCTTCGGCAAGGTTTGTATTTGCCGGGTATGCGCTCTCATCTGTAAGTGCATCTAGATATTGCTCAAAACCAGGCTCATCTGCATAAAAAGGATCTGTAAAATCTGCTGGTCCCACTATGTTTGCTACAAATTTTATTTGGTCTTGTGTATCATAGGTATAATCATACATCATAGCTAGATGTGCCCCAGCACTAAGGCCTATAAACCCATACTCGTTAAGAAAGCTTAGCTCCTCGTGGGTGTTGTCTAGTTGATCTACCACCGCCTGCACATCTAGAAACTGGTTAGGAAACGCAGGCACACTAGGAGGGTCTGCCAGTACATAATTCATATTTACCACTGCGTGGTCTGGGTGTTGCGATTGCACGAGGTCTATAAAAGCAGTAACATCTTCCTTGTCTCCTTCTACCCAGCCACCACCGTGTATGAGGATAATGGTTTTAGTTTTAGTTGCCTTACGACCAGCAGGGAGGTAGATGTCATACACCTGTAACGGGTCATCACCATACGATACATCTGTGAGTACTAAGGCTTCTAGATCTGCTTCTTCTGTAGGACCGTCATCTGTTGCAACAACATCATCTGTGATAACTTCTGGTACTAGCTCCTCGCTATCAGAACAGTTTATTGTTAAAAATGATAGTAATACAGCAAGTAGGAGTGTGTGTAGCGGTCTCATTAAGATAGTTTTAAGTACTAACGTGTAGATGTGCTTTTTATGTTAAGGTTGCGTTAGTTTTTTATGGAGTTTGTGGCAAACTCCCTAACTTTAAATAAAAAACAAGATGATTAAAGAAGGAACAAAAGTAAAATGGAGCTGGGGAAACGGCACAGCAGAGGGTAAAGTACAGTCTACATTTACAAAGAGTGTCACCCGTACCATAAAAGGAAACGAAGTTACCCGCGACGGCGAAGAAGGAAATAAAGCCCTCTACATAGAGCAAGAAGACGGTACAAATGTACTCAAGCTAGAAAGTGAAGTAGAACGCGCAGACGCATAATACCTCCTAATTATACACAGCGTCTTTATGGCGCTGTTATTCTTTGTAATTTTAACCTATCTAAATGTTATGCTATGTCACAGTTTATAAAACTCTACGAAGAAAACCCAAACCCTAAAGATCTCAAGCAAATTGTAAAGATCTTAAAAGCTGGTGGTCTTATTATTTACCCAAGTGATACTGTATATGCACTGGGCTGTGATATCACAAATGCAAAGGCACTAGAAAAGGTGGCGCAGATAAAGGGCGTAAAGCTTGCAAAGGCAAACTTTTCCTTTGTGTGTGAAGATTTAAGCAATCTCTCAGATTATGTGCGACAGATAGATACAAAGACCTTTAAAATATTAAAACGTGCCCTGCCGGGACCGTACACCTTTATATTACCTGGTAATAATAACTTGCCTAGCTCTTTTAAGAAAAAGAAGGAAGTGGGTATACGTGTACCAGATAATGAGATTACAAGAGCCATTGTACGTGCACTAGGAAATCCTATTGTATCTACCTCTATTTATGATGAAGATGAGGTGATAGAATATACCACAGATCCAGAGCTCATCTTTGAGAAATGGCAAAATAGGGTAGACGTAATAGTAGATGGTGGTTATGGAGGCAATGTACCTTCTACCGTAATTGATCTTACAGGTGATGAGCCTATTCTTATAAGAGAAGGAAAAGGAAGTCCAGAGCTATAAATAGAAAAACCTCTTCAAAGGAAGAGGCTCTTAACTAAATCTAATAAAAAGATTTGGGGGGCTTACTAGCTATGAAACTAGTAACTTATTCTCCGCCTGCAAGGGCGTCTGATGCTACTGTAGAGAAGTTGTTATCGTGGTAAACTAACTCATCTAAGCTTAATGTGTTGATGCTGTTTGGAAACTCACCGCTAAAATCATTATCAAAAACACTTAGTTTCTTTAAAGATGGTAACATTGCGATTCCTTCTGGTAACTCTCCAGTAAACTTATTACTGTTAAGTTGTAATTCTTTTAAGTTAGTAAGACTTGTGATTGAGCTAGGTAACTCACCTTCTAAGTCATTACTGTAAATGCTTAATCTTTTAAGTTTCTTTAATCCAGAAAGATCTGCTGGTAATGAACCTTCAAGACGGTTAAAGAAAAGATCTAAATACTCAAGCGAACCCATTGCAAGAATATCTGTAGGTATTGTTCCTTCTAGTCTATTAAGAGATAAGTTAATTGTTTTTAACCCTTTTATAGTAGCAAGACTTGCTGGTATTGTTCCTTCTAGTTTGTTGTTGTGTAAATTAAGTACTTTAAGAGAAGTTAAGTTACTTAAAGAAGCAGGTAATGTACCCGTTAAGTTATTGTCTCTTAAACTTACTGCAAGAACTTGATCTCTAAAGATAGTTACACCTTTCCAGTTTTCTGGAGAATCGTTAAGATCCCAAGAGTTTGTCCACTCATTACCGTTTGTGCTGTTGTATAAATCTACAAGGGCTTGTTTTTGAGCAGGAGTAATTTCTGCGATAGCAAAAGCTGTAAAAAAGAAGCAAAGGATAGTTAGTGTAATTGATTTCATAGTTCTCTTGTTTATGATTGGGTTATTCAAATGTAAGAGCATTTAATCGGTAAACAACACTATTTTCTCGATTATCGACGAAATACACGATTTTTTAACATTTAATCGTATAATTTGTGTATTTAATCGGTGTTTTGGTAGTTCGGCGTGTCTTTCGTCGAGTCAGAATTGTGTATATGAACGAAAAAAGGTTACCGTTAAACGGTAACCTTTAGTCAAATCTTGTTAAAATAGATCGGGATTAGTTCCCTTCTTCTTCAGACATATTTTTCATTTCCTGCTCAATCATATTATAAAATTGATCAATCTTAGGAAGTACATAAATCTTCGTTCTTCTGTTTGTAGATTTATTTTCTGGAGTGTCATTAGGTACAAGTGGTACAAACTCACTTCGTCCAGCTGCAATAAGTTGTGCAGGGTTTGCACCTAGCTCAACAAGCTTACGTACAATAGCAGTTGCTCTTTTTGCACTTAGATCCCAGTTATCTATGAGGACACCTCTATTATACGGTACATCATCTGTATGACCTTCTACTAGCGCTTCAAAGTCTGGCTTACCATTTATAACAGTAGCAACTTTACCTAGTATCTCTTCTGCTCTAGAGGTAATCTGGTAGCTACCACTCTTAAAGAGTACTTTATCAGATAGTGATATAAATACCACACCTTTCTCTACATTAATCTCAATATCTTGATCATTGATACCTACCTCACGTTTAAGACTAGTTACTAGAGCAAGAGTTACACTATCCTTTTTAGTAAGGGCATCTTGTAGTCTATTAATTTTAAGATCCTTTTCTTTAAGGCTCTCAAGTGACTTCTCAAGATTTACAGCGCCTTGCTTAGTAAGAACCGTAAGGTCTTTAGAACTTTGTATAAGTTCATTCTTGTCATTTCTCATTTCGGCAACTCGCTCCTCAAGTGATTTTACACGAGTGGTTGCACTTGCTTTTTCTTCAAGGCAAGCGTTGAGCTTAACCGTAGCAGAGTTTAAAAGGTCTTGAGTTTCTTGCTGTCTCGCTTCTAGCGCAGCATATTCTTTTTTAGAAACGCAAGAAGTTAAGAGTAAAGTGCTAGCTATACCAGCAATCAATAATCGTTTCATAGGTTGTTTAACTTTAAAATGTTTATAAATGTACGAAACCCACTTGCTTGTGGATCATCGTTAACACATATTTATAGATTTCTTACAGGTCCTTAAAGTACTGCTTTTTTTGAACAAAGTACTTCCAGACTATGGAGAAGGTCTGTGCGTAGGGAGTAGGATGCTTGAGTGTCATACGGTTAACCAGTAATGATGGTAAGTGGTAATAAAAACTAAAGTGCGCTTTTACAATGGCAAGTAAATGCTTGGGCTTTCCTGCAAAAAGGTATTTAAGACCAGCAATACCGTCAAGTATAAGTCGTGCAAAGACGATAAAGAAAGCTCTTATTCCCTTTACATTCTTCATCACATTAAACAAGGTATTCCTAAAATTATAAAATGTCTTCTTAGGATTTTCTGATGGAAGTGTAGCGCCACCTAGATGCAATACTTCACTAGCACCACTCGCTAGTACTTGATATCCCATATTACGTAAACGCCAGCAAAGATCTATCTCTTCTTGATGTGCAAAAAAAGTTTCGTCTAGCGCTCCTACTTGCCAGAAGTAGGGTGCTCTTACAAAAAGACAAGCTCCGCTTGCCCACTGTACCTCCCTTGTGTCATTATATTGACCCGTATCTTCTTCACAGGTATCAAAAATACGCCCGCGACAAAATGGATAACCAAAAGCATCAAGATAGCCTCCGGCCGCACCAGCATACTCAAAGTGTGTAGGCTTCTTAAGGTCTTTTATTTTAGGTTGTACAGCACCTACTAGCGGATTATCAAATAATGCAATCACAGGTTCTAGCCAGCCTTCGGTAACTTGTACGTCGCTGTTAAGCAGTACATAGATGTCTGCCATAATATGCTTTAATGCATCATTATAGCCTTTTGCATAGCCACCATTTTCTGAGTTTTGTATAATCTTAACCTCCTTAAATTGCTCTTGAACATAAGCAACAGAAGTATCTGTACTCGCATTATCTGCGACATATATTTCAGCGTTTGGACTATGGGATACTACAGAAGGTAAAAATCGTTCTAGTAGCGATTTACCATTCCAGTTGAGGATGACGATTGCAATTTTCACGGTGCAAATAAAAGCTTTTTTATGTTAATACGCTTTCGCGAAAGCGCAATAAAGTCCATTATGTTATTTATAATCTGGTAGTTCTCTTAAAAAGTCATAACGCTCTGCGGTAGCATCTACTTTGCAATAGTAATGTGAGAGACCATTTGTAACCATAAGCAGGTCTGCTTGCAACTCTAGATTATACCTGGCTATCTGGTCAAAGGTAGCTTGCGTGATTTGCACCTTTGGCGCTTTGCACTCTACTATAATATACAGAGACCCATCGGGTTTAAAAACCACAATGTCATAGCGTTTACGCGTATTTCCTACGCGTATCTCTTTTTCTACATTAATGAGACTTATGGGATATCCCTTATCGTTTGTTAACCATTGTAGTACGTGCTGTCGCACCCATTCTTCTGGAGTTAATACCAAGAATTTTTTGCGTATGAGGTCAAATATATACGGTTTGTTTTCGCTATTTTTGAGCCTAAAGGAGTATGCAGGAAAAGAGAGCTGTTGCATACCACAATAGTACGAGTTCTACGGGAAAAGCCAAAGGTGAAGCACGCAAAAAACATAGTAGACGATATTAAAAATGGGATCATAAAACCTATCTATTTTTTAAGTGGAGAGGAACCCTATTTTATAGATCAAATCACAGATTACATAGAGCATAACCTCCTTGATGAAGCCGAAAAAGGATTTAATCAAGTAGTACTTTATGGTCGTGATGTCTCTATAGAAGATATTGTGAGCAATGCAAAGCGATACCCTATGATGGCAGAGCGACAGGTGGTGATTGTAAAAGAAGCACAAGACCTCTCTCGTACAATAGAAAAGCTTGCAGATTATGTAAAAAACCCACAGCCTACTACAGTGCTGGTTGTGGCTTATAAGTATAAGAAGCTAGACAAGCGCAAAGGACTCTCAAAAGCACTTAAAACTCACGGAGTGCATTATGAGAGCAAGAAGCTTTATGAAAACCAAGTAGGTGACTGGCTGCGCCGTGTACTTATAGATGAAGGCTACCACATACAGCCTAAGGCAGCACAAATGCTAGTAGATTATCTAGGTAATGATTTAAGTAAAGTAGTAAATGAGCTCAATAAACTGATGCTTATTTTACCTAAGGGAAGTGAGATTACCCCACAGGCTATAGAGGAGAACATAGGTATAAGTAAGGACTTTAATATTTTTGAGCTTCGTAAAGCCATCTCAGAAAAAGATGTCGTAAAAGCACAGCGCATCGCACAGTACTTTACACAAAACCCAAAAGATAACCCGCTAGTACTTACCGTGGGGCAACTTTTTAGCCTTTTCTCAAGTATATTAAAATATCACGGCTTACCGCAAAAGGATAAAGCTACTGTGGCAAAAACGCTAGGAGTATCTCCCTTTTTTGTAGGTGAGTACATCACTGCCGCTCGTAACTACCCTATGAAAAAGGTGAGCGCCTGTATCGCCCTCATAAGAGAGGTAGATGTAAAAAGTAAAGGAGTAGGAGCAAGTGCCTTTGCAAGTAATGATTTACTAAAAGAGTTGCTCGTAAAGATTATGAACTAAGGGCTAGCCACCTATTATTCGGCGGCGATTACGCTTATTTCTACATTTACGTATTTAGGTAGGTTTGCCACTTCTACGGTTTCTCTAGCAGGTGCTGTTGCCTCGTTAAAGTACTTACCATACACACTGTTTATCTTCCCAAAGTTTTCCATATCACTTATAAAGATGGAAGTCTTTACCACATTTTCAAAAGTCATTCCTGCTTCGGTAAGAATCGCTTTTACACTTTGCATTACAAGCTCAGTTTCCTCTTCTATACTTCCTTTAAAAAGCTCGCCAGTTGCTGGTATGATGGCAATCTGCCCGCTAGTATATAACATTCCGTTTACAAGGGTTGCTTGATTGTACGGTCCTATAGGTGCTGGGGCGTTTGAAGTTGTGATTATTTTTTTCATTAGTATGGTTTTTAGTACGCTTTCGCGAAAGCGTAATTACTACTATCTCTATTATAATTGCTGGTCTGGGGTACGACGTTTGTCATATTTTATATCACTAAGCAGGTTACCGGTAATCCCAATAAAGAAATTCCACGAGGTTCTACTCAGGTCATTATTTACAGGAGGTACCCAGCTAAAGCGCATATTCCAACTCTCAAGATCTCTTGCAAAGTTAAGTGAGGTGTAAGTAATACCAGGGTTTGCAAGGTCATACCCAGTAGATCCTCCTACGGTCCAGCGGTTACCTAGTTTTATATCACCACTTATTACAATAGAGTGGGTGCTTATCTGGTCTTGTCTAGCATTATTTGCATAACCTACTTGATAGCCAAAACGTAAATTCCACGGCACTTTAAAGGTGTAGAATTCTACTTCTTTTTCTTCCTCATCCTCATCTGGTTCATCTCTTCCGGCATTTCTATTTCCGGTAATATCTACTCCTTGACCCAGTAAGTCATCTGGACGGCCACCACCAGCAAAGGTTGAGTTTTCTGTACGATCTGTATTGCGACCGGGATCTTTCTTACCGCCTTTCTCAAAGTCTCTACTTGAAAAACTGTAACCAAAACTCGCTTGCCCAGAAGTAAGTCTAAAAAGGCTACCACCATTATTTATGTTGAGCTTATCTATTCTTTGATTAGAACTGTTAAGCGCATAGATATCTAGATTTCCACCAAAGTTGATATCTAGCTTGTCTTGTATAATAGGTATAGAGCCATTAACATTTATAGGAGAAAGCCTGAGACTTTCTGCGGCAAAATTATAAGAGGTCCTTATGTTAAGGTTGTTTATAAGATTGATTTTACGGGGCTCTGTAGCTGTGCTGTCTTTGCTCCTTACTTTGGCCTCAAGTGTATTTGCTAAACTAAAAGAAAGTGAGTTAGACACCTGGTTGCTAGGTGCTCCAAAAAAACCTCCATCAAAACGTGAGTACTCAACAGTCTCATCAAAAACGTCACTCAATGGGTCGTTAGGGTCATTGCGCTCATAAGTGTCATAAAACTGGCTAAAGGCAGGAGTGTATGACCACCCTATAGAAGGACGTACCACGTGGCGTATGGTTTGTATTTTACTACCTTCTTTAAAGTTAAAAGTACCATATACAGTTGTCCCTAGGCTTACACCTCCTCTATAAGTACGGTAGGCATCAAAGCCATTTACGGTATCGCGTACCACTGTTTTTGTGTCTTGATCAAAACTCTGATCTATAGTTTTAAAAACCCAGCTCTCTTCAAAGTTACCATTTACTGAGGCACTTATGTAGTTAAAGAGTTTAAAGTTAGTAGAGATCGGGATGCTGTGTCTTATACCTGTCTGAGCGCTCTCAAACATCTCTGAGGTAAAAAACTCATCATCTGTGGTATTAAAACGGTTATCTGCTCGTAGGGCATAGCTCAGATTTACATTTTTAATAAGCCCTTTCTTAGACCCAGACTTACCTGCAAAGGGGTAGATTCTATCTACGTTAAGCTGTGTGGTAGGTAGCGACATTGTAATTTGCTCTGTCTGTGAGTTTTGAGAGTGTGTTGCTGCTACCGTAAGGTTTACAGGTACCGTACCTGGGAAGGTACGTGAGTATGACACAGAAGAACTAAAGTTGTTATTTAAAAAGTTACCCGTGTTTGCCTGACTTAACGATTGTCTATAAAAGTTACTACTACCTAAGTTTACAGAGGCAGAAAACCTACTGTTAGGACTAGATTTTGTGTCTTGAGAGTGGTTCCAGCGTATGTTATAGGTGTTTGTTTCAGAAAAGTCTGGTAAGCCTCGCTCACTAAAAAGGATGCGCTCAGAGCTAAAACTAAAACGACCGTTAAATTTATAACGCAGTTTATATTCTGTATCTGCTCGTATGGCATAACTACCATTAGTATAATAATCTCCTGTAAGCGCAAGATTAAAATAATCACTTAGTGAGAAGTAGTAACCACCATCTGTTACAGAGTAGCCACGCTCATTACTCTCACCCACACCAGGTACAATAAAGCCAGACACACTACGCTCTTTTTCCATAGGGAAAAAAGCAAAAGGAATCCCGATGGGTGTAGGCACATCTGCGATGTACATATTAGTAAGACCCGCAACTAGCTTTTTACCAGGTACAAACTTTACACGCCTAGCATAAAAGTAATATTCTGGATTGTCTAGATCTTCTGAGGTGGTGATCTTTACATTACTCATAAACACCACAGAGTCGTTTACACGTTTACTACGTTCGGCTTTGAGGTTTATTTGTTGCCCTCCAGCACCTTCTACGCGTGATCCATAGATGAGGGCGCGCTGTGTGTCAAAATTAAATTTTATAGAGTCTGGTTGTACCTCATTTACACCTTGTATAAAGACGGGTATTTGAGAATAATTACCAGCAGAGTCTTTTATACCTTTTGCAAACACCGTGTTAGACTCATAGTCAAGTATGATCTCTCCGGCATTAATTTTCATATCCTCATAAAGAATCTCTGCCTCGTTATATAGGTATATTTTCTTTTTGCGCTGTGAGATGCGCTGGTAGTCTGTAGCTTTATAGGTTACCTTATCTGTAAGTGTTTCTGGTTTTTTCTTTACAGAGTCTTGAGGTTTTATAAGCAGCTCCTCTACGCTAATGTTTTTTGTAGTTAATGTGTCTACAGGAGCTTTTAGCGTCTTAAAGCCTTCTGTAGCACTCTGCATAAGCGTGGTGTCTTGAGGCGGTACACGTCTGGCATCATTCTTGGATGGAACGTCCTGAGCATTTACTGTAAGAAGCGGCAGCAAGCAAAGTGAGCAGATAATAAGAAGGAGTCCAGTTTTTGTTTGCAATGGGATTAGCCTATTTTTGTGCGAATATCAATCAATTAAAGTGCCAAAATTACGTATATTTTTTTCGGCTTTTGCCTTAGAAAATATTTTTTGAAAATAACACCCGTATTCAGCACGTTACATCAGTAAACGAGTTTAATTTTATACCTAACGCTTAAAAGAGTAAGATTTGATACAAAGGATGCGTAAAAAAGACACATTTAAGATTTATTTAACCATTGGGCTACTCGTGTGGAGTTGTCTTAATGGCGCTTTCGCGAAAGCGCAATCATCCTCAACCAGTAAGAAATTTAAGGTCGTGCTTGATGCCGGTCACGGTGGTGACGATAGCGGAAACCGTGGAAACGGGTATTATGAAAAAAATATTGCGCTAGACATTGTACTAGCCGTAGGTGCCGAACTTGAAAAGCAAAAAGACGTAGAAGTTATCTATACTAGAAAGAAGGATGTCTTTATACCACTAGCAACCAGAGCAGATATCGCAAACGAGGCAAATGCAGATCTCTTTATAAGTGTACACTGTAACTCGCACTCTAGCCAGGCAAAGGGTACAGAGACGTTTGTAATGGGTATCGATAAGAATGAAAAAAATATGCGCATCGCCAAAAAGGAAAATGCGGTAATCCTTCTTGAAGATAATTATGAAGAGCGCTATGCTGGCTTTGATCCTAATAAACCAGAAACAATGATAGGGCTGGAGCTTATGCAAGAGGAGTATCTTGACCAGAGTTTAAATCTAGCGAGTTTTATAGAAAAAGAATTTACAAGTGCCGTGAGAAGAAGTAGTAGAGGTGTAAAGCAAGGACCTTTCTGGGTACTACACAGGTCTGTAATGCCTAGCGTACTTGTAGAGACTGGCTTTCTTACTAACAATGAAGAGGGAAGATTTTTAAACTCAAACGCGGGGAGAGTCAAGATGGCGAAGGCCATAAGTACCGCGGTGACTAATTATAAGAAGGCTATACAAGCGACAGAAAGTATTACCGTAGCGGCAGATGCACCTGTGGTTAATGAACCTGTGCGTGTTGAAAAATCTAAGGTTTATAAAGATGTTACTTTTAAAGTACAGCTAGCGGCAAGTAAGCGCAAGCTTGAGACTAAATCTTACAATTTTAAGGGACTTAGGAATGTGAGCCGAATTAAAGATGGGAGGCTTTATAAATATTTTTATGAAGCAACCTCAGATTATACACTGGCTAGAAGATTTTTACAAGATGCAAAAGCAAAGGGGTATAAGGAAGCTTTTATTGTACCTTTTGATAAAAGAAACAACAAGTTACAGCTTAAGCAAGTGTTAAATTAGTCTTATCTGTAAGGTAGACCTTTAACAATTCACCTACATTTGTTTTTATAACCATCATCTCAATTAATGTCTAAAGAAATCAAAACCGCCATACTAGTAATTGCAGCATTGCTGTTACTTATTTTTGGCTACAATTATCTTAAAGGAAATAATCTACTAGATAAGAGTAAAATTCTCTACGCAAAATATGATAATGTAGAAGGTCTTGCACCTTCATCACAAGTGACTATTAATGGGTTGCCAGTGGGTAGAGTACTATCTATAGACTTTGCAGACAGTTCTGGTAAGCTTGTCGTAAAGTTTGTGGTTGAGAAAGATTTTGAGTTTTCAAACCAGAGTCTTGCTAGAGTCTACGGTGGAGGATTAATAGGAGGTAAGTCACTAGCGATAGTTCCTAATTATGAGAAGGGGCAAAATGCAAAAACTGGAGATACATTACCAGGTGAGATGGGTGAGGGTATTATGGAGCTAGTAAACGAGCGCCTTACGCCATTACAAAATCAAGTTGAGAAGGTAATAGGTGACACAGATTCTCTTCTGGTAAACGTAAATTCTGTACTAGATAGAGATACAAGAGCAAACTTAAGAGACGCGATTGCAAACTTTACAACAGCTTCTAGAGAGCTTAAAGGAATATCTGGGTCTGTAAATGCCTTATTATCAGAAAACCAAGTAAAATTAGACCGTACCATAGCAAATCTTGACAAAATGAGTGGTAATTTTGCGACATTATCAGATTCGTTGTCACAGATACAAATGGGGACAATGGTTGCAGATTTAGAAAAGACTATAGCAGATTTTCAAGAAATCTCTAATAAGTTAAATTCTCCAGAAGGAACCGTAGGTAAACTTTTGAATGATGAGCAACTTTACTTAAATTTGGATCGTACAGCAAATCAGATGGGGGACTTACTTCAGGATATGAAGCTCAACCCTAAGAGATATGTTCATTTTTCGCTTTTTGGTAAAAAACCGGGAGCGTACACTCCGCCTAAAGATTCGTTACAGTAGGCGCGAGCTTAACTAACGAATTTTATGCAATACATTCAAAATTTTATTTTCCTTGTAGCCCTAGTTCTTGGGGTTGGTTTCTTTGTAAAAAACATTAAAAAGCTTTCCCGTAATATAAATCTGGGAAAAGATGTAGATCGTTCTGATAACAAGCCACAGCGCTGGAAGAATATGGCAAAGATTGCCTTAGGCCAGTACAAGATGGTAAAAAGACCAGTATCTGGTATTCTACACGTTGTTGTTTACGTAGGTTTTATCATTATAAACATAGAAGTGCTTGAGATCATTATAGATGGTCTTTTTGGTACACACAGAGTATTTAGCTTCTTAGGAGGGTTATATGATTTTCTTATAGGTAGCTTTGAGATTCTTGCATTTTTAGTACTTGTAGCGGTTATCATTTTCTGGTTACGTCGTAATGTGATTAAAATACAGCGATTCTTAAAACCAGAGATGAAGGGATGGCCTAAGTCTGATGGTAATATCATACTCTATTTTGAAGTAGTATTAATGGGGCTTTTCCTCACAATGAATGCTGCCGACTTACAATTACAAACTATGGGAGCTGCTCACTATGCATCTGCAGATGGTAGTATAATGGGTTCTTTCCCTATAAGTAGTTTTATAGCACCACTTTTTGAAGGAATGTCTGAGAGTGCTCTTATAATCGTAGAGCGCGCTGCCTGGTGGATACACATCTTAGGAATATTAGTTTTCTTAAATTACCTATACTACTCAAAACACTTACACATCTTACTTGCATTCCCAAACACTTGGTATGCAAAGCTTAAACCACAAGGTGAGTTTAATAACCTACAAGCTGTTACAGATGAGGTAATGCTTATGATGGATCCTAATGCAGACCCATTTGCCGCACCACCAGAAGGAGCAGAAGAGGCAGAGGTAGGAAAATTTGGAGCAAGTGATGTGACAGATCTTAACTGGGTACAACTTATGAACTCTTACAGTTGTACAGAGTGTGGACGTTGTACGAGTGAGTGTCCTGCAAACCAAACAGGAAAAAAACTAAGCCCTCGTAAGATTATGATGGATACTCGTGATCGTCTTGAGGAAGTTGGTAAAAATATAGACAGCAATAACGGTGTGTTTGTACCAGATAACAAGCAGTTGCTAGATGATTATATCACAAAAGAGGAGCTTTGGGCTTGTACTACGTGTAATGCTTGTGTTGAGGCTTGTCCTATAGGTATTGATCCATTGAGTATCATTGTAGATATGAGACGTTATATGGTGATGGAAGAAAGTGCAGCACCTACAGATTTAAATAATGCAATGTCTAATATAGAAAATAACGGAGCACCGTGGCCGTTTAATCAATTAGACAGAGGTAACTGGATTAATGAGGGGTAACATTTTTATAATAGTAGGATTGTTGTTTTTCGCTTTCGCGAAAGCGCAAACCCCTACAAAAAATTATAAAATTGATAGTTTACAATTTAAAATGTACACACGTCTCTTCGTAGGGCCACAGTTACAAATAGATAGCATTACAGTAAGAAAAATATTTTGTGATTGGTGTACAAAACCCCAGATGCAAGTATTAAGAGATGAGGCAATGCGACAATCTATGATAGAGCGTCACAACCCTAGATATAAAAAACCTGGAGAGCATAGACTGGCGCTCTACGTAAGATTTAGTAAAGAAGATTTTAAAAACCTAAACGATACCAATGAATAAAGAAGACGTAGACAAGCTATTAAGCGAGAAGTTAGAAGATGGAGAGCACGTAAGTCCAGTACTTCCAGAAGGTGTTAAAAATTATCTTATAGATATAGATGGTACCATTACAGAAGATGTTCCTAATGAGGAGCCAGAGCGTATGGGTACTTGTGAGCCTTTTCCAGATGCATTAAAAACGCTTAACAAGTGGTATGATGAGGGGCACATAATCTGTTTCTTTACTTCAAGAACAGAAGAGCACAGAGATGTAACAACAGAATGGTTAAACCGTCACGGGTTTAAATTTCATAGCCTTTTAATGGGGAAACCTAGAGGAGGAAATTATCACTGGGTAGATAATCACCTAGTAAAAGCAACACGCTACAAAGGTAAATTTACAGACCTAGTAGAAAAGAAAGTGACCATAGAGGTCTTTGAAGATTAAATTATAATTAGATTACATAGTAATATACGCATATGAGTGAGACACTTAAAGTACCCACAATGGCCGAATATCTGGCGCAAGGAAAGCAGCCAGAAGTACTCTTTTGGGTAGGTTGTGCAGGGAGTTTTGATGACAGAGCAAAGAAAATTACAAAAGCATTTGCTCGTATATTAAATAAAGCAAACGTAGATTTTGCAGTTTTAGGCGCAGAAGAAAGTTGTACTGGAGATCCAGCAAAAAGAGCAGGAAATGAATTCTTGTTCCAGATGCAGGCAGTTACAAATATTGAAGTGCTTAATGGTTATGAAGTAAAAAAAATAGTAACGGCTTGCCCGCACTGTTTTAATACACTTAAAAATGAGTATCCATCACTAGGAGGAAACTATGAAGTGGTACACCATACACAGTTCTTAAAATCACTACTTGATGACGGTCGTCTTACAGTAGAGGGAGGTAAGTTTAAAGGAAAGCGTATCACCTTCCACGATCCTTGCTATTTAGGACGTGCAAATGGTGTATATGAAGCTCCTAGAGAATTACTACGTAAACTTGATGTAGAGCTTGTAGAAATGCGCAAGTGTAAGACTAATGGTTTATGTTGTGGAGCTGGTGGAGCACAAATGTTCAAAGAGCCAGAGCCAGGTAATAAAGATGTAAACATAGAGCGTACAGAGCAAGCACTAGAGGTGAAGCCAGACGTGATAGCAGCAGGATGTCCTTTTTGTAACACAATGATGACAGATGGTGTTAAGAATAAAGAAAAGGAAGGTAGCATTGAGGTAATGGATGTTGCAGAGATGATTGCCTCTGCAGAAGAATTGTAGAGACTATGGGTGATAAGGATAAGCCTGGTCAGAAGGTAAATTTGTTTGATAAAGTCATTCATATCGTATCGACACCTGGTAGTATTTTACTCCTTATAATCATTGTTAGACTCACATATCGATACCTTAAGTACGATAGTTTTAGTTTATTTTAAGCGGATGTAACATCCGCTTTTTTTTACTTTTAAAATAGAATATATGCTTGTAGATTTTAATTCACTTTCAGACACATCAAGAATCTGGTTATACCAGTCTGATCAAAAATTTACAGATGAGCAAGTAGCTCAACTAGAAAAAGATTTGAGTACTTTTTTAACCGGCTGGACAGCTCACGGAGCAAGTCTTAAGGCAGGTTTTGAAATAAAATATAATCGTTTTATAGCCATAGGCCTTGATCAAACAGAAGCTGCCGCTAGTGGATGCTCTATAGATAGCCAGGTGCGATTTATTATATCATTACAAGAGGAGCTAGGTGTAGATCTTCTTGATAAAATGAATGTGACTTATTATCAAAATGATCGCATACATTATAAAACACTTCTTGATTTTAAAAAAATGATCAAAGACGGTGCAGTAGGCAAGAACACTATAGTGTTTAATAATCTAGTAGCTACTGTAGGTGAGTATAAAGTAAACTGGGAGATTGCTGCAAAAGATAGCTGGCATTCTCGCTTTCTTAAAAAAGGAAAATAGCTAGTCTCTCTTAGTTCATAAGATGTTGTTAAGATTTCTAATTTTTAAGAACAGGGTTACAATAAACCTCCTATTTTTATATTAGTAATTAGAAAGCACTCCTTGGCGTTATTTTTGATTTCTACACGACAACTTAAAAACTTAGACTATATGGCGTTTACACGCAATCTCACCATACTATTATTTCTTTTAATTACGACTTTTGCTTACGGTCAAGAGCAATATCCTTTATATGCAAAGGATATTGTGGCACAGCGCGCTTGGGTTGATTCTGTTTATCAACAAATGACTCCAAAGGAGCGCATAGGTCAACTATTTATGGTTGACATATTCTCAAGTGACCCTCAGGTCAAGATAGATAAAATCAAAAAGCTCATTAAAGAAGAGCACATAGGCGGTCTCATATTCTCTAAAGGTGGCCCTATGCGACAGGCAAAACTCAATAATGAGTTTCAAGCAATGTCAAAAACAAAACTCCTCGTGGGTATGGATGCAGAGTGGGGACTTGCAATGCGACTAGATAGCACATATGCTTTCCCTTGGAATATGACACTAGGTGCCATACAAGATAATAATATTGTAAAGAAGGTGGGGAGACGCATAGGCGAGCACTCAAAGCGTCTTGGTGTACACATTAACTTTGCTCCTGTAGTAGATATAAATATCAACCCTGCAAATCCTATTATAGGTAACCGCTCTTTTGGAGAAGATAAAATAAATGTTACAGAAAAGGCAATTGCCTTTATGGAAGGAATGCAAGAGGCGGGTGTCTTAGGCAGTGCAAAGCATTTTCCTGGTCACGGAGATACAGATAAAGACAGTCATAAAACGCTTCCTACTCTCAATTTTACAAAAGAGCGACTTCAGAGTGTAGAGATGTATCCCTATAAACCTATTATAGAAAATGGTATTGCCAGCATTATGGTAGCACACCTCAATGTACCAGCACTTGTGCCAGAAGAAGGTGTACCCACAAGTATATCACCTACGGTGGTTACAAAAATGCTCAAGGAAGATTACCTCTTTCACGGTTTAATATTTACAGATGCCCTTAATATGAAAGGCGCTGCAAACTTTAAAGAACCTGGAGATATTGATCTCGCAGCCTTTAAGGCAGGTAATGATATCTTACTCATAAGTGAAAATGTTCCTTCGGCTTCCGCCAAAATTTTAAATGCATTACAACAAGGTGAGATTACAGAAGAGCGGTTAGCCCATTCTGTTAAGAAGATACTATATGCCAAATACAAAGTAGGCTTACACAACCATAAGCCTGTCTCAACTAAAAATCTAGTAAATGACCTGAATTCTAGATACGATGATATCGTATATAGCGAGGCAATCGAAAATGCAATTACTGTTACAAAAAACAATAATAACGTTATCCCAGTTACAAATATTGATCAGAAAAAGATAGCTTATGTAGGTCTTGGTGATGATGACGGTTCGGCTTTTAAACAGCAACTACGCAAGTATGCTTCTATTGAAAATATTACTACAAAAACCCTAGAGGCCACTCAAGAAAAACTAACCGATTTTAACTATGTGATTATTGGTTTCCACAGATCTAATGCAAACCCTTGGAAGTCCTATAAGTTTACAAAAGAAAACATACGCTGGATTAAGGAGATAGCCAAAACTAAAACGGTAGTACTAGATCTTTTTGTGCGTCCGTATGCAATGCTAGACTTGCAAGACACACAAGATATAGAAGCGATAATACATAGTTACCAGAACAGTAAACTAGCACAAGAAAAAAGTGCACAGCTCATTTTTGGAGCAATCCCCAGTAAAGGAAGATTACCCGTATCGCTAGGTGAGACACCTATACGCACAGGGTTACAGTCTGGAACCTTAAGAAGAATGTCTTACGGTATACCAGAAGAGGTAGGTGTAGATTCAGACACGCTCAATATTAAGATAGACTCTCTTGTTAATCTAGGGATTAAAAGAGCAATGATGCCTGGAGCACAGGTACTTGTAGCGCGCAGGGGTAAGGTGATATATGATAAAAGTTTTGGTTATCACACCTATAATAAAAAACAACCTGTACGTCCAGAGAGTATGTATGACATCGCCTCTATGACAAAAATTCTTGCCTCATTACCGCTGTTAATGGAGCTTGAGAGCGAGGGAAGTATCGATCTAGAAGATAAGTTAGGTACGCTTATACCTGAACTAAAGGGTAGTAATAAAGCAAACATAACACTTAAGAAGGCCCTTTCTCATTATGGTAGATTCAAGGCGTGGATTCCGTTTTACGTGAGCACGCTAGACTCGGTTACAAAAAAACCGCTAGATGATTACTACAGTACCTCATACTCGCCTAATTATAACATTAAGGTGGCAGAGAAGATGTATCTGCGCACTGGATATACAGATACCATCATAAAGAAAATAGCAGACAGTGACTTGCGCTCTCGCTTATCTTATAAGTATAGCGACTTGCCTTATTACCTGATGAAAAAATTTCTAGAAGATTACTATGGGCAAAATCTTGATGCAATTACAAGCAGTCATTTTTACAATGCGCTTGGTGCAAATTACACCGGCTACAGACCCCTTAGAAAGTTTAAAAAAGAAATGATTGTACCCTCAGAAAATGATACCTACTGGCGCAATCAAAAAGTACAAGGATATGTACACGATATGGGAGCAGCGATGCAAAGCAATATGGGTGGCCACGCCGGGTTGTTTTCAAACTCAAATGATGTAGCAAAGTTGATGCAAATGTATCTTCAAGATGGTTATTATGGAGGCAAACGCTATTTCTCAAAAGAAACAATGGACCGCTTTAACACCTGTAATTATTGTGATAATAAAGTGCGCAGAGGTGTAGGCTTTGATAAACCACAACTTAGTGGTGGAGGCCCTACTTGTGGTTGTGTGCCTATGACGAGTTTTGGACATAGCGGTTTTACAGGGACTTACACTTGGGCAGACCCAGAAAATGAGTTAGTTTACGTGTTCTTATCTAACAGAACATTTCCTACTATGGACAATAGAGCACTTATAAAATCAGGATTGAGAACCACCATTCAAGAGGTGATTTATCAATCTTTAATTGATTAAATTTGTAAGGCTATGAGCTACTTGTACTACTTATAAAGTGTATGAGTCCGCTTTCGCGAAAGCGTAAAAGAAACAACCCAAAAAACCGTACTATGAAAATTGCAATTGTCTGTTACCCAACCTTTGGAGGAAGTGGTGTAGTAGCAACCGAACTTGGAATCGCTTTGTCAAAAAGAGGTCACGAGGTACACTTTGTTACTTACAAGCAGCCAGTGAGACTTGCATTGCTTAATGACAATATTCATTTTCACGAGGTAAATGTACCAGACTATGCGCTATTTCATTATCAACCTTACGAGCTTGCTTTGTCTAGTAAGCTAGTACGTATTATAAAAAAAGAGAGCATTGATATCTTACACGTGCACTATGCAATACCACACGCATATGCGGGTTATATGGCAAAAGAAATGCTCAAGCAAGAGGGAATAGAAGTGCCTATGGTAACCACACTTCACGGTACAGATATAACTCTTGTGGGGAGTCACCCTTTTTATAGACCAGCAGTAAGTTTTAGTATTAATAATAGTGATGTTGTTACCTCTGTTTCAGAAAGTTTAAAGCAGGATACGCTACGCTTATTTGATATCACAAAAGAAATAGATGTAGTACCTAACTTTATAGACTACACCGCTGTAGATGATACATTTACAGACTGCCAGCGCAGCCTTATGGCAAATGAAGATGAGCGCATAGTAACTCACATAAGTAACTTTAGAAAGGTAAAGCGTATCTCTGATGTTATTGAAGTGTTTTATCGATTACAACTTGAGATTCCTTCTAAGCTTCTTATGGTAGGTGAGGGGCCAGAACGTGAAGCGGCAGAGCAGCGCGTGAGAGAACTAGGTATAGAGGAGAAAGTACGATTTTTAGGTAATAGTAATGAGATAGATAAAATACTTTGCTTTTCTGATCTCTTCTTACTGCCTTCTGAGGCAGAGAGTTTTGGGCTTGCAGCCCTAGAGGCTATGGTAAACCGTGTACCAGTGATATCAAGTAATGCCGGTGGTATACCAGAAGTAAATGTAGATGGTGTAACAGGTTATTTAAGTAACGTAGGGAACATTGCAGATATGGCTCAAAATGCTATACGCATACTTGAGGACGATAAGATTCTTGAAGAATTTAAAACTAATGCCAAAAAAGAAGCGGCCAAGTTTGATATTCAAAACATTGTACCGCTTTATGAGGAGTTATATGAAAGAGCATTAGTAAAAGCTTAGATTTCTCTTAAAAAAGGTATCTTATACCTAGTGCTACATCAAACTCAAGACTATCATCAAAGTCATTAAGTATTGCTATCTCTGGTCTAAAATCTAGAGAGAGTAGTAGTGGGAAGTCAAACCTGTATTCAATCCCGATATCACCAGCTGCATTGAGAAAAAACTCACTGTCGTTGTTGTCAAATCCAGGAAAATCTTCATCTACATCAAAAGACCCTACAGATGCACCTGCTCCGGCATACCAGTTTAAGCCACCATCTATATTCCATACCCACTGATAAATACCTGTACCTTTTATAGCATCAAAGTTATTACCCGTTCTCCAGGAGAGGCCTAACTCTAGTCTATTATTCTCACTTAGTGCTCGCTGGTAATTTACTTCTGTGCTAAAACCATTATTATCGCCTAGTCTTAATCCTATAGCATTAGGAGAGATCTCTTGCCCTATAGCTGTAGCGCTAAGTCCTATAAAGAGAAGTAGGGTATATATTGTATGTTTCATAGTTATTTATTTTAAGTGTAAAATTATTAAGAACACTACCTCTATAACGTTAACGACTGCATAAAATTTTATCTATTTTTATCCCCGTGAAAATATTATTAAAAAAATTACAGACTCAATTAGAAGGAGAACTTCACTACGATAATCTACATAAAACTATTTATGCGACAGATGCATCTGTATATCGTAAAATTCCGCTAGCTGTTGCTCTTCCTAAAACAGGGCAGGATATTAAAGTTTTATGTGAGTTTGCTTTACAAAATAACATCACACTCATACCGCGCACCGCAGGAACATCCCTAGCGGGACAGTGCGTAGGAGATGGGATTGTGGTAGATGTGTCAAAACACTTTACAAACATCATCTCTTTTGATAAAGAAAAGAAACAGGTTGTTGTACAGCCTGGAGTGATACGCGATGAGCTTAATATATTTTTAAAGCCTCACGGCTTGTTTTTTGGACCTAATACATCTACTGCAAACCGCTGTATGATAGGGGGTATGGTGGGTAATAACTCTTCCGGAACCACTAGTATTCAGTACGGTGTGACCAGAGATAAGACGGTAAAACTTAAAACTATTTTATCTGATGGTAGTGAGGCTACTTTTGAAAATTTAGATGAAGTACGCTTTCGCGAAAAGTTAACACATAACACCTTAGAAGGGAGTATATACAACACAATTTATACATCACTAAAAGACGAGGAATCAAGAGCTGAAATAGTAGCGCATTTTCCAAAACCAGAGATACATAGAAGAAATACGGGCTATGCCCTAGATTACTTGGCACAAATGAACCCTTTTCACGTAAGTGGAAAAGATTTTAATATGTGTAGTTTACTAGCAGGAAGTGAGGGTACGCTTGCTTTTACTACAGAAATCACTTTACAACTTGACGAGTTACCTCCTGCATATAATGTACTTGTAGCCGCGCATTTTGAGGATTTAACTAGTTGTCTTAAAGCTGTTGTACCTGCGATGCGTCATAATCTCTTTACCTGCGAGATGATGGATAAAGTGATTTTAGACTGTACAAAAAACAATCGTGATCAGCTCAAAAATAGATTTTTTGTAGACGGTGATCCGGCAGCAATATTAATGCTAGAAGTTTGTGACCATACACTAGAAGGAGCAAGAGCACAAGCCAGTGCTGTTATTACAGATTTACAAAAGGAGCAAATAGGTTATGCCTTTCCAATACTGGAAGGAGCAGAAATAGCTCAAGCTATGGAGTTGCGCAAAGCAGGCCTGGGTCTCTTAGGAAATATAATAGGAGATAAGAAGGCAGTAGCTTGTATAGAAGACACGGCAGTGGCTCTAGAAGATCTTGCGGCTTATATAGACGAGTTTACAGCTATTATGGACCGTTATGAGCAAGATGCAGTGTATTATGCACACGCGGGCGCTGGAGAGTTGCATTTACGACCTATACTTGATTTAAAGAAAAAGGAAGATGTATCGCTCTTTAGACAGATTACTACAGATGTAGCGCATCTGGTTAAAAAATATAATGGCTCAATGAGTGGTGAGCACGGTGATGGTATTGTACGTGCAGAGTTCATACCACTTATGGTGGGTAAAAAAAATTATGAGATGATGAAAGCAGTTAAGAGTGCTTTTGACCCTCATCATATTTTTAATGCCGGAAAGATAATAGATGCTTTCCCTATGGATCAAAATTTACGCTATGAAGTTGGTCGTCAAGAACCAGAGGTAGAGACGCTATTAAATTTTAATGACAATCAAGGAATACTACGCCTAGCCGAAAAATGTAATGGTAGTGGTGATTGTAGAAAGATGCCTAGCGCTGGAGGTGCTATGTGCCCTAGTTATCGTGCGACTCGTGATGAGAAAGATACAACTAGAGCGAGGGCCAATACCTTACGTGAGTTTTTAACAACTTCAGAAAAGGCAAATAAGTATAATCACAAGGAACTTAAGGATGTTTTTGACTTATGCCTTAGTTGCAAAGCGTGTGCAAGTGAGTGTCCAAGTAATGTAGATGTTGCTACGCTCAAAGCAGAGTTTGAGTATCAATATCAAAAATCTAATGGGAGTAGTTTACGCACCAAATTATTTGCGCATAACACAAAAATTAATAAGTTAGGAGCTGCAGCTCCTAGGTTTTATAATACAATGCTAGCGGTAACTGGTGGTATTGCAAAAGCCACTTTAGGTATAGCAAAAAAGCGTAGTCTGCCTAAACTTGAGGTATTTTTAAATCCTCAAGAAAGTAATGTAGCTAGCTATACTAATTTAAGTACTCCAGCTATATCCAAAACTAAAGTTGTTCTTTATATAGATGAATTCTCTCAATATCTAGATGGATCAATAGCGCAAGATGCTGTTGTACTTTTAACTAAGCTTGGATACGACTTGCAGGTAATTACAAACCACGATAGTGGTCGTTCTTACATCTCAAAGGGATTCTTAGATGAAGCAAAAGTTTTGGCAAATAAAAATATTGCGGCGTTTAAAGATATTGGGGATAATACTGTCATAGTGGGTATAGAACCTTCGGCGTTGCTTACGTTTAGAGATGAATATATTCGACTGGCAGATGACGTAGAGATAGCAAAACAAATAGCTGCAAAGGCTTTTCTTATAGAAGAGTTTTTACATAATGAAATTAAAAAAGGAGTAATTACTGCCGAGCAGTTTTCCGCGAAAGCGAAAAAACTCAAAATACACGGGCATTGCCACCAGAAGGCGCTCTCATCTGTATCACACACATTTGCAATACTTAATTTACCGGTAAACTATGTGCCTACCATTATACCATCTGGCTGCTGCGGTATGGCGGGCAGCTTCGGGTATGAGAAGGAGCATTATGAAGTGAGTATGAAGGTAGGTGAGCAAACCTTATTTCCTGCAGTGCGTAAGGCAGGTAATGACACTGTTATAGTTGCAAACGGGACTAGCTGTAGACACCAAATAAAGGATGGTACACAACGTGTAGCTTTACATCCTGTTACAGTTTTAAGACAAGCGCTTATTTAATCATCACCAGCGACATCATAGGTAGTAATCACTTGATTAGTAAAACTAGAAGCACTCTCAGGAAATGGGAGCGTTACACCAAAGCTGCTTAAGTCCTCAAATTCATATTGAAAATCTAGATCAGAATTTACAAGACCAATATTTTGAGCATAGGTGTTTGTAGTTACGATAACATCTTGTGACTCAAGAAGCGTTACTTGTACACCTAGTATAGATGCACTTATAGTAGCATTAATAGTAAGTGTTGCTGTCAGAACACGCGGGAATGTCACTCCATTTATACTACTATTTTCTATTGTATTACCACTAGTAGATGTAACAAGTGCATCTATAGTAACAGGGATTCCTTCTATTTCTTGAGTAATAGTTTGTGTAATCTGATCTACTTGTGTGCCTGCTGTCGTAATGGATTGATCATATAATTTTATTACTGGTATAAGCAGCGAGATATTATTAGTCTCATCTAGTGGTATAGTCACTTCTCCAGAGTAACGTAAGGTACCTTCACTTTCTACAAGTCCACCAGCAGCGATAAGATTTGTAATAAAGCCTGCGCTATCTACATTTGACTCAAAATCTGTAAAGCTTGTTCCATTAATTTCGGTAAGTCCTATTACCTCAAGATTGTCTTGTGTAGTGTCCATATCATCTGTGGTAACGTCATACTGCCAGTTATCTCCAGTGGTTAAAGAGTAGTAGCTATAAACCGGAGTATCTTCCATCTGGTCCTCACTCTCACTCATATCTGTAGTGCTCTGAGTATCCTCATCTGAGTCACTGCAACTTATAAAAGTTATAAAAAGGGATAAGGCGAGGAGTGTGTAAAATTTCATAATGTACTTATTTGCTTTAAAACAAATATAGTAAACAATGCCTTGCTGCTATTTTAGAACATTAGTTAACAAGCTGCTAAGATCATACATAGGGTCTAAGGCTTCTTCAATGTGAGAGGTTTTATCAAACTCTGCTCTGTAGTTTTTGAGACTCCACTCTTTATCGTGATATTCAAGGTATGTAAGATTTTCAATCCAGTCTCCACTATTAAGGTATAAGGTACTTCCTTTATGATTTTTAACCTTACGTATAGCAGGCTGGTGTATGTGACCACATATTACATAATCAAACTTGTTTTCTATAGCCAGATCTGTAGCTGTGTTTTCAAAATCATTTATAAACTTAACAGCTCCTTTTACACTATTCTTTATTTTTTTAGAGAGCGAGTATTTCTCTCTTCCCATTTTTACAAGCCATTTATTAAGTAGCCTATTAAAGAGTATTAAAAAGTCGTAACCCCATCCGCCTAGTTTTGCAATCCACTTGGTGTGCTGTATGGAGACATCAAAAACATCTCCGTGAAAAAACCACGCTTTTTTACCATCTAGGTTAAGTACTAACTTGTCTATGAGATGGATATTACCCATCACAGCATCGCTAAATTTACGAAGCATCTCATCGTGATTACCCGTAATGTAGTACACCTGTGTACCCTTTGAGGCGAGTGTGATGATTTTTTTGATAACCTTAAGATGCTCTTTTGGGAAAAACCGTTTTCTAAACTGCCAGATGTCTACAATATCACCGTTAAGGATAAGAATTTCTGGTTTTATTGAGTTTAGATATTGAAAAACCTCTGTAGCGTGACAGCCGTAAGTGCCTAAATGTATGTCTGAAAGTACAACTATTTCTACAGGTCTCTTCAATGTATCGTTTTGATTGCAAGTTCTTTATAAAACACAATGTAATTGTTAATAGGCGGTTAAGTGGTTTAAAAGTTTTTGTTATGATTTGAGAGCTACTTTAATTAATCATTAAGTGAGTTATTAGTTTTTGATTATGAGCTTTTCAATTTACATTTGTTGAAAACAAGTACAATGGCTGGTAATACCTACGGAACGATATTTAAACTCACCACTTTTGGCGAGTCTCACGGTAAGGCAATAGGAGGAATCATAGATGGATGTCCTGCAGGTCTTGAGATAGATTTTGATGCAATACAAAGAGATCTAGATCGTCGTAAACCAGGACAATCTAAAATTGTAACCCAGCGTAAGGAACCAGATACAGTAGACTTTTTATCTGGTATTTTTGAAGAAAAGACTACAGGGACTCCTATAGGTTTTCAAATTGTAAACACAAATCAGAAGTCTAAAGATTACGGGCATATAAAAGACACCTATAGACCAAGCCACGCAGACTATACGTATGATAAAAAGTATGGTAATCGCGATTATCGTGGTGGTGGGAGATCTTCAGCTAGAGAGACTGCGAGTAGAGTAGTAGCTGGGGCGATTGCAAAGCAATTTTTAAAAGGCATTACCTTTCACGCATTTACAAGTGCGGTAGGAGATTTATCGATGGATACTCCATATCAAGAACTTGACTTTAATGAGATTGAAAAAAATGATGTAAGATGTGCAGATCCCGCTTTCGCGAAAGCGTGTGAAGAAAAAATTAAAGTAATAAAAAAGCAAGGTGATACCATAGGAGGTGTTATAACCTGTGTGATACAAAACGTACCTATAGGGTTAGGAGAGCCTGTGTTTGATAAACTACACGCAGAGTTAGGTAAGGCTATGCTTTCTATAAATGCTGTAAAAGGCTTTGAGTATGGAAGCGGTTTTGAGGGAGCAAAGATGAAGGGCTCAGATCATAACGACCATTTTAATAATGACGGTACTACAAAGACCAATCTTAGTGGTGGCGTGCAAGGCGGTATCTCAAACGGGATGGATATTTACTTTAAAGTAGCGTTTAAGCCGGTAGCAACGGTGATGCAAAAGCAAGAAACGATTAATGCCGCCGGAGAAACTGTAGAGATGCAAGGTAAAGGGCGTCACGATCCTTGTGTAGTCCCTAGAGCGGTGCCTATAGTAGAAGCAATGGCAGCACTTGTGATTGCAGATTTTGTACTACGAGATAAATCTGTTAGATTGTAGCATAATTTATTTATTCAATAAAAAGCTCACTTACTAAAAAGTAGGCTTTTGTATAAACTATATCGATATAGCGTGGCTTTACGTCGTGCCTAGTAAATATTAAGACCTTTATGAAAAAACTTGCGTTACACTGGAGAATATTAATAGGAATGGTTTTAGGAGTTGTTTTTGCTCTCATTATGACAAATTTTGAGTGGGGAAAAGACTTTGTAAGTGACTGGATAAAACCCTTTGGAACCATCTTTATTAACTCTTTAAAGTTAATTGCAATACCATTAATACTTGCCGCACTCATCAAAGGAGTGTCAGATCTTAAAGATATATCTAAGCTCTCACAGATGGGAGGACGTACTATAGGGACGTACGTTGTCACTACGGTTATTGCAGTGTCTATAGGGCTTGTTTTAGTAAATATTGTATCTCCAGGTAAATCTATCTCAGACGAGACGCGTACAGAGCTTGTAGACGGTTATACAGATAGTACAAATAAATATAAAGAAACTGCAAAGGCACAAAAAGAAACAGGACCATTGCAGGCTCTTGAAGACCTTGTACCACAAAATATATTTTCGGCAGCGACTAGTAATCGTAATATGCTACAGGTAATCTTTTTTGCAGTGTTCTTTGGTATAGGGCTTATTTTAATACCAGAAGAAAAGAGTAAGACGGTAAAAAGTTTTTTTGATGGTGTAAATGAAGTGATACTTAAAATGGTAGATCTCATTATGCTCGCAGCACCCTACGGTGTGTTTGCACTTCTTGCAGCCCTTGTGGTAGAGTCGCCTAATGCAGATCTTTTTAAAGCCCTGGGCTGGTATGCATTTACGGTTGTACTTGGTCTATTGTGTATGATAGGTGTTTATATGCTCATCGTTATCATCTTTACAAAAAGAAGTCCAGCATCATTTCTTAATGGTATTTCTCCAGCACAATTATTAGCATTCTCAACAAGTTCTAGTGCTGCTACATTACCAGTAACAATGGAGCGAGTTACAGAACACTTAGGTGTAGAGGAAGAGGTGGCTAGTTTTGTCTTACCTGTAGGAGCGACTATCAATATGGATGGTACCAGTTTATATCAAGCAGTAGCGGCAGTATTTATAGCACAAGCTTTTGGTATGGACCTTACACTGGGTACACAACTAGGTATTATAGCAACAGCAACACTTGCTTCTATAGGTAGTGCTGCAGTACCTGGTGCAGGTATGGTAATGCTTGTGGGTGTGCTAGGTTATGCAGGAATACCTGAGGCAGGACTTGCACTTATTTTTGCGGTAGATAGACCTCTTGATATGTGTCGTACAGTAGTAAATGTGACTGGTGATGCTGCGGTATCTATGGTAGTTGCAAAGTCTGTAGATAAGCTAGGTGATCCTAAGGTTAAAGACTGGGATGACAACTATGAGGGGTAGAAGCGCTAGCTTTTATTTGTCATTATCAATATCATAATTTAAGAAGGTTTATTGCGTCGTTTTTTGCGAGTCTAGTATTGTAGTTTTAGGAGATTTTCTCCTTGTATTCTGTACTTTTATAGTCACTAAGATGATTGTAAAATAATGAAGAATATAAAGACTATTGCTTTTGATGCAGACGATACTCTATGGGTAAACGAAACTTTCTTTAGAGATGCAGAACATACTTTTTGTGAACTGTTAAGTGATTATATAGACTACGATAATTGCCAGAAGCGTCTTTTTGAAATGGAGATGCGCAACCTAGCACTATATGGTTATGGTATCAAGCCTTTTACATTATCACTAATAGAATGTGCGCAAGAGGTGTCTGATGGGAAAGTTTCTAATGCCATTATAGGCGATATTATAGATCTAGGTAAGGATATGCTCAACGCGCCTGTTACCTTACTACCGCATATAGAAGAGGTGCTAGAGGAGCTATCAAAGCATTACAAGCTTGTAGTTGCTACTAAAGGTGATTTACTAGATCAAGAACGTAAGCTCGAGAAATCTGGTCTGTCAAAATATTTTCACCACATAGAGGTAATGTCTGATAAACAACCGGCAAATTATCTAAAGCTTATAAAACATCTAGATATAGACCCTACTTCATTTCTAATGGTGGGGAACTCTTTAAAGTCTGATGTGTTGCCGGTGCTTGAGGTAGGTAGTTATGCGGTGCATATTCCTTTTCATACTACTTGGGCTCACGAGCAGGTTGATATAGAAGTGTCTCACGAGCGTTTTAAAAGTCTTGAAGATGCTAGGTCTTTAAGTTCCATTTTATCTTAGTTTTATACGAGTAGATTAAAAATATAAAAAGAAAAACCTATGAATTTTCACACACGCAAATGGATTAAACCAGAAGACTTAAACCCAAATGGAACTTTGTTTGGAGGAAGGTTGTTAGAGTGGATAGATGAAGAAGCTGCATTATATACTATAATTCAGATAGAAAACCCTCGATCTGTCACAAAGTATATGAGTGAGATAGATTTTCGCGCAAGCGCAAAAAAAGGTGACATTATTGAGATAGGTCTTGAGGCTACTAAGTTTGGGACAGCATCTGTTACTCTTAAGTGTGAGGTGAGAAATAAAATGACACGAGAGACTATTATTACTATAGAACGTATTGTGATGGTAGGACTAGATGAAGAAGGTAAGCCCCAACCACACGGTAAGACAGAAATAGAGTATGTAAAAAATAGACTAGGTGCATCTACAGAGTAGAGAAGGTAATTCTTCTTAAGAATGGGTTAACTCTTATCGGTTGCACCTATAAATGAATATTTTACGTTTAGTTTTATAGTGTCAAAATAATGCTTTACTAAATGAAAAAACTATTACTACTTGTATTACTTATTATTATCACATCTTGTGATGAGGGAGATATCGTCTCTACCGAAACTATTGCAGAGGAGATTACAAGAGGGGCTGTTTTAAGAACGCAGGAGTACATAAATAATGACTACTTAATTACAGATGTACAAAGTGATTTTCACGTTGTAATTGAAGAGCAAGATCTTGAAGATGGAGACTTGCTAGATGAGGTTGAGGTTTATATACAGTACATAGGTAATACTTCGGTCACAGAGGCACTTTCTACACAAGAGGTATTATATGATGTCATACCGGCTTCAGATTTTTATGAAGGCGAATTTGGTTTACCTCGATATGAACTTAATATATCATTTCAAGAGGCACTTTCCTTTGTAGACTTACAGCTTAGTGATGTTGCTGTAAAAGATCAATTTATATACAGGCTTAATTTAAAACTTACTGATGGTAGAAATTTTACCACAGGTACTTCTAGCTCTATAATAATCGCTTATGATACGTTCTATAGTTCCCCATTTCTTTATACTATTAATGTAGTATCACCCATAGATGATACGGCATATACAGGGGTGTATGCCGTAGAGTCTATACTTGATGGACCCGGTCCAGATGGAGAAACCTTTGTAGATTGCTATACGGTAGAAATTACAAAAGGGCGGTCTAATACCACAAGACAATTTTATGCCTGGCACTGGAGGTATCATAGAGGAATAGAGCAAAAACGAAGATGGGAGTTTAATGTAGTGGGAGATGAGATTGTTTTTGGTAAAAATCAGCTGTCTTCACCAGAAGGTTATTGCAGCTCTACAGCGCCTATTTTGCTAGGACCTGATACAGAAAATGGGAGTGCAGATATTGTAGATGATACTGTTTTTGAACTCTGGTTTGTAGAGGGTTACCTTAACTTTGATGGAGGTTGTGGATTTAACACCGCACCATCTAGATATAGATTTACAAAACAATAAATTATGAAAAAAATATACTTTATAATCTTAGTAGGCATTTTAACAGCCTGTAGTGATGACGAAAAAGCGATAGAGGTTGTTACTGAGGGAATAGAACGTGGTGCTGTGTTGAGAAACATCAATCGTATAGAAAAGAATTTTGTAGATGGAGATCTTACCAGCACATTTGCGGTAGAAGTAGAGGAGCAAGATGAAGAAGACGGAGCTTTATTAGATTTTGTACGCGTCTACACAAAGTTTATAGATCGAGATTTGTCTAATGGCAACGATAGTACAGCAGAGGTTATACTATCAGATATTGAAGCGTCGAGTTTTACTGCTGGACCCTTTGGTTTGCCTAGAGATATCATTGAGGTAAGCTATGAGGAGATGATAAATGCACATAGTTTAGATCTGGATAATATAGAGCCTGGAGATCAGTTTGAGGTAAGGCTAGA
>ENA-ORXC01000373-ORXC01000373.1-marine-metagenome-genome-assembly--contig:-NODE-373-length-33646-cov-3.760166_pt1 | contig 33646 bp, 29 predicted proteins | sample MGYA00237865_ERZ511478 | MGnify/ENA metagenome assembly ERZ511478
TCGGAACATGTTATACTTTTTGGAGAGGAGGGGGAGCAAGCTCTTTCATATCAGAAGAATAGTAAGGATCACTATATTAATGAAGAAACAGGAAGCATAGTGTTATGGTTTCGCTTACAATATTAAAGGAGGTTATGTCATTGGTAAAAAAAGATCATCAGGATCCTACAGAAGCATCCATACATACTGATTTTAAAAACAATATGACATACGGGGAATACTTAAGTCTTGATAAAATACTGTCCGGACAAAACCGATTATCCGACCATCATGATGAAATGCTTTTTATCATCATTCACCAGGTAAGCGAATTATGGATGAAATTAATCTTGCATGAACTAAGAGGGGCAATTGAAGCAATCGAAAAAGATGAATTATCAACTGCTTTTAAAATGCTTGCGCGTGTTTCGAAAACACAGACCCAAATCATTCAGGCTTGGGACGTTCTCTCAACGTTAACCCCTTCGGAATACATGCAGTTCCGTGATTCGCTTGGACAGGCTTCTGGTTTTCAGTCTTACCAATACCGTATGATCGAGTTTGCATTAGGCTATAAAACACCTCACGTGTTAAAGATTTATGAGAAAGATAAAGAGCTTCATGAAGAACTAAAAGGCGCATATCAAGAACCCGGTATTTATGATGTAGCGATTAAAGCTCTATCCAGGGCGGGATTACCTATTGATAAGGACGTTCTTGATCGCGATGTGACCGAAACATACAGAAAGAATGACTCAGTGATGCAGGCATGGCTGACCGTTTATCGAGATGTAGAAACGTATTGGGACCTGTATGAACTAGCTGAGAAGCTTGTTGATATTGAAGATTGGCTCCAACAATGGCGTTTCCGTCATATGAAAACTGTGGAGAGAATTATCGGGTTTAAACAGGGGACCGGAGGCTCATCCGGCGTTGGGTACTTGAAGAAAGTACTGGATCATCGCTTTTTTCCTGAACTTTGGGATATTCGAACAGAGCTTTAGTATCATATAATATCATTATGTAAACACATATAATAAAATGCCCTCTTAAGGGCATTTTTTATATTAATATTTCCTTTAACACGTTATCAGTTTCTAAGAAAGAGAGCGCTTTTTGTTGGAAGATAGGATCATGAAGGTAAGTGTAGCGATTAGGTTTTACAGAGGGCGCCGATAATATTGCCTCTCCCAGAGCAAATTTTGAAATTCTTTGTTCTTTTACATAATGGAAGAAACTCGTTCGTTCAAACACTTTCTTCATTCGTAAAGATCGGTGGTTTTGAACGTTTGCCATGATGTACGTAGCGAGACCTACTTGAATCCCGTGCATATAAGGTTTTTGCAATTGTTTGTCGAGAGCATGTGAAATCAAATGCTCGGATCCACTAATTGGAGCACTATTTCCACTAATCACCGTGGCTACACCGCCCATAGTTAAGGAACTTACAAGCTCTTTAATAAAAATTGGATTTTGAAGGTCAGTCATCGGCGTGCGAATGAAACTATTTACTGCTTTTTTACTTAGCATTGATGCGAAGGCATTGACTTGGCCTTTTCCATGCTTTTCTTCAAATTCCCAATCGTAAAGAGCCGTAATGTTACTCATCAAATCTCCTACACCTGCAAGTAAGAAATGCGAAGGAGCCTGTTGAATCACTTCAAGATCCGCAATAATTCCAAAAGGCACCTGTGCAGGAACGGTCGTCTTTTTTTGATTAACGATCAGAGAACAATTGCTGCTAGCAAAACCATCATTGGAAGCAGATGTCGGCATGCTAATAAAGGGGAGTTTTCTAGAAAATGCAATATACTTTCCGTAGTCAATAATCATACCGCCCCCCATAGCAACGACAACATCATAGGAATCAAGCGTAAAAGCTAATGCAATGAGATCCTGAATGGTTTGACCGGGTTCCATTTTTTGAACGTGTATCCTCACGTGCATCGATTTTTGAAAGGACTCGGCATAAGCATCGTAAGTAAACGCATCAAACAAAAACAGGGCATGATGAAACCCGTGTTTATGAAGAATGGGATCAAGCTGATGACGGATACCTGAACGAATCTCCAAAATAGAAGGGATCGGAATATTCGTTAATGCATGCATGCTTAAACTGTTCCTTTCTCACGCAAAAATTCTTCTATCTGCTGAAACGAATCAACTGCAACATACGGCACATTCTTTTCCTTTAATAAATCTTGAAGTGCATCTTTAGCAAAAGTTAAATCAGCAACTTTTGCAGGATGCGAATCGGGTTCGCTATCACCAGCAAAATAAACAACATCATATGTTTCTTTTAGTTCTGCAATTACTTTCGATTTATCAATGCCGTAACGCCTTGAATAGTGTTTATGATTTTCGTCAATCGACAGATGAACATTTTTATTTTCATAATACCCTTTATTGGAAAATACCGGAACGTCTTGAATGCCATAATGCTCTAGAATGTGATGTATGTAATAATCGGTACCGGCACTTAGAATATAGAAATCCCCACCGCTATCTTGAACCGTTCGAATGAAAGAGGGAACGTGCTCATCAATGGGTAACGAGAGAATGTCTTGAATAATTTGCTCTTCATGCTGGTCAATCGATTGAAATACCTGGCTAAGAAAATCAATATCCTGCATTTCACCTGCTTTCCATTTCTTATACAATGGTTTACCTTCAGGATAGTAAGTGTCAATCACAAGCCAGTAGAAATCCTTTTTTGAAATCGTTCCGTCAAAATCTGACACAAAAGCCCACTTTTTCATTTATGTATCCTCCTCGTATGATGGGTGATCTCTTAAAATTGTAGCATGCTTTTGGATTTAAAAGAAATTCAATTCTTTTAGAACTATAACGTACAACAGCGTTAAATTGTGTTAAAATGATTTTTAAAAAGTTAAATAATTCAATTTAATCTGAAGGAGTGCGAGAATGAGTAAAACAATCAGCAAAGTCCAGGTGGAAGATATCATTATCGCAAACCAAGTTCTAAAAGAAGTCGTTGTTCATACACCATTACAACGGAATGAGATCCTCTCCGATCGCTATAACTGTAACGTTTATTTGAAAAGGGAAGATTTGCAAAACGTCCGTTCTTTTAAAATTAGAGGTGCATATAACCTTATTCAAAGCTTAACAATGGAAGAAAAGGATAACGGGATCGTATGCGCTAGTGCAGGAAACCATGCGCAAGGTGTCGCTTTCTCATGTAAGACGCTCGGCATTCAGGGTCACATCTTTATGCCCGCTACCACGCCAAGACAAAAAATTTCACAAGTTGAATTATTTGGTGGCTCCTACGTTGAAGTGATTTTAACAGGAGATACGTTTGATGATTCCTTCCATACAGCTAAAGAGTTTTGTAACAAACAAGACAAAACATTTATTCATCCATTTGATGATTACCGAACGATTGCAGGTCAGGGAACCGTTGGCCTCGAAATTATGAATGACATTGATGAAGTGGACTACGTGATGCTCGGCATTGGCGGAGGTGGACTTGCTTCTGGTGTCGGATCGTATATTAAAAGCATTAGTCCCGATACGAAAATCGTTGGAATTGAACCCGAAGGCGCTGCGGGAATGAAACGTTCGATTGAACACGACAGCGTCGTACCCCTTGACTTTATCGATAAATTTGTAGATGGGGCTGCGGTGAAGCAAGTTGGCAAACTGACCCTGGACATTTGCAAGCATCTTCTTGATGATGTTGTTCTAGTGCCAGAAGGGAAAATTTGCACAACTATTTTGGAACTATATAATCAGAATGCGATTGTAGCTGAACCTGCAGGTGCTTTATCGATCGCTTCACTCGATTTCTATAAAGATCAAATTAAAGGAAAAAACGTTGTTTGTGTCATTAGTGGGGGGAATAACGATATTAACCGGATGCAGGAAATTCAGGAACGCTCCTTGATTTATGAAGGGTTAAAACACTATTTCATTGTCCATTTTCCTCAGCGAGCAGGCGCCTTAAAGGAATTTATGGCGGATGTATTAGGACCAACTGATGATATTACCCGCTTCGAATATACAAAAAAGAACAACCGAGATCGAGGACCAGTCTTAGCAGGCATCGAACTTAAGCATAAAGAAGATTATGAACCTTTGATTGAGCGTTTAAATCGAAAAGGGTTTTCTTATATTGAAATTAATAAAGATCAGGACCTCTTTAACCTGCTTATCTAAAACGCCTATAATGGGCGTTTTTCTTCGTCAGGGCTTTCTAGTATAAATGAGGCGCTTCTTTCTATATGATAGGAAGAGATTGTATTAAAAAGAGGTGTGCAATGAAACTAAGTATACTTGACCAATCACCCATTTTTTATGGAGAAACGGAAGGGGATGCTCTACAATCCTCAAAAGAATTAGCTGTTCTCGCAGATCGTCTTGGCTATACCCGATACTGGGTCACAGAACATCACGATTTAGAACATGTAGCTTGTCCTGCACCTGAAGTGCTCTTAAGCTATATTGGCGCGCACACAAAGGAAATCCGCCTAGGTGCTGGAGCGATTCTCCTTCCGCATTATCAACCATATAAAGTCGCTGAAGTTTTCCATACGCTTGCGACGCTATTTCCAGGTCGTATTGATCTTGGTCTAGGAAGAGCACCAGGTGGATCTGCCGAGGCAACAACAGCTCTATCCCCCCGGTTCCTCGAAGAAGTTAGGAAGATGCCAGAAAAAGTGGAAGAATTACTTCGCTTTCTTAATCATGATTTTCCGAAAGACCATATGTATCATAACGTTCAAGCTAAACCTGTTCCGATCCAAGGGCCTGAACCCTGGTTACTTGGAACTGGGAAAAAAAGCGCTTTACTTGCTGCAGAAAATAACATGTCCTATGCTTTTGGTTATTTTATGAGTGACCATGATGGAAGGGAACTTCTCAACACGTATCGAACCAATTTTGTTGGCGAAAGTCCTTATACGATTTTAACGGTTTCCGTTATATGTAGTGAAACCACCGCACGAGCAGATGAACTTGCCCATTGGACACACGTTGTTAATGAAGCTCGTACAAAAGGGGAAAAAGCTCTCATCTCCGTTGAAGAGGCGAAACGTGTTTCTCTTCCTAAATATAAAACGAAGCTCATTAGCGGAACATTTGAGGCTGTCAAGCAGAAGTTAATGACTCTTGAAGAAGAATATGAACCAGATGAACTTATGATTACGACGATCACGCCTAATCGTGAGGAAAGGTTGACTTCTTATCAGCTTCTAGGTGAAGCCATACAGAAAGAATAGATGATTTTTCACTAATACGAATAAATCTGTTATGATAGAGTTTGGTTTCTTTTGTTTTTATAACACACGTTACTAACTGTCAGCATTTGAACAGTACCAATAGATAATAAAATAAAAGGACGGATCACGCTAGAAGAGGAGACCGTACATGACTCAATCACTACCTTTCGAAATTACAAAGGAAGATTCTTTTTACGAGAAGCTTGGAGACTATGTTGGCGATGTATTTTATGACATTTTACCTGAACATGGTTACGAGCTTCGCGATGAACAGATCTTCATGGCTTTTCAGATTGAACAAGCCTTTAAGAATAAGAGTGTTGTTTTTGCCGAAGCAGGCGTAGGAACAGGAAAAACGTTTGTTTATTTGCTATATGCGATTTGCTATGCACGTTATACACGAAAACCCGCCATTATTTCCTGTGCGGATGAAACGCTTATTGAGCAACTTGTAAAAGAAGGCGGAGACATAGAGAAGCTTGAGAAAGCTCTTGGGTTAACCGTAGATGTTCGCCTCGCTAAAGCAAGAGAACAGTATGTTTGTGTAAAAAAACTAGATTATCTTTCACATCGAACAGATGATGAGGATATTCTGAGCGTTCACGATGAAATTCCAGAGTTTGTCTATGAACCTGCTGCGTCGATGAAATCATTCCATCGATATGGCGATCGCAAAGAATACCCATGGGTACCAAATGATAAGTGGGAAAAAATCGCCTGGGATCCGTTACAACAGTGTTCAACTTGTGATTGGCGCCATCGATGTGGACAAACATTAAATCGTGAATACTATCGACATGCAAGTGATTTAATCATTTGTTCTCATGATTTTTATATGGAACATATTTGGACGAAAGAATCACGCAAACGTGAAGGACAACTTCCATTGCTTCCTGAAGCAAGTACAGTTGTTTTTGATGAGGGACACCTCCTTGAATTCTCAGCACAAAAAGGATTAACTTATCGCTTTCACTCTGAGACACTCTCAAGTATTCTGACAGGATACATGGACCAGGATGTTCGGGAAGAATCCCTCACACTTGTCGAAGAGATTCTTAAGCTTCATGATAACTGGTTTGCTCATCTTAGTGACTCAGCAATAGCCGTAGAAGGTTCCGTTCGTAAGGATGTACCTCGTACAGAAACAATGATTGAAATCGCAAAAGCCATTGCTGAAAAGGTTGATGCGTTATTGGAACAGCTTGTTTTTGATTCTGAGCTTCATGTGATGGAAGATTATCACGTCAAGATCATGGAAGAATATCTCGAATTTTTCGCTTATGGATTAAGAACGTTACTTCAGGATGGAGAAGGGATTCACTGGCTTGAGGAAACAGAGACACAAACGTCGCTTGTTATTATGCCAAGACTTGTAGAAGACATTTTAAGAAAAGAAGTGTTTTCACAAAAAATTCCTTTTGTCTTTTCATCTGCAACGTTATCTCAGGCAGGGGATTTCTCTTATACAGCAAGCAGTCTTGGTATTCAAAAATACGCCTCATTTTCTGTGAATTCTCCATTTGATTATGAATCACAAATGAAAATGAACGGAACGGTTTCTCAGTCTGAAAAAGAGAAATGGGAAGAAATGGGCCGTGCACTGAACCATAACAAAGGCCATTCTTTATTGCTATTTTCATCACTTGAAGAAATGAACCGATTCCGCAACTGGGCCGATCAAGAAAGCTGGAATTTCACAATCATCTATGAAGGCGATCGTGAAATCAGTGAAACAGTAAAAGCTTTTCAGCGAGAACATTCCACCGTTCTATGCTCGTATCATCTGTGGGAAGGGCTTGATGTACCTGGTGAATCGCTTACGCAGGTGCTTATTTCATCCCTGCCATTTCCACCAAACGACCCGGTATTCCAGGCGAAGCGAAGCCATGCAGAAAATCCAGTAAACGAAGTGGATCTTCCTTACATGTTGCTACGCTTACGACAGGGAATTGGTCGTTTAATCAGAAGCAGTGCCGATCATGGTTCTGTCCGGATTTGGATGACAGAAGAGCAAGTCACCACATACGAAAAGCAAGTTCAAGAAGTGTTGCCTTTACCAATTAACTGGAACTAACTCAAAAGCTCTTTCTCCAATGAGAAAGAGCTTTTTTCAATAGGAGTTGGTATGATAGATAGAGGAGGGATAGAATGAAAACAAATTGGGAAAGACACAATGCGATCATTCATCTTCCAGATGAAGCCATTACATCAATAGTGAAAAGCTATTATCCGCATTTGAGCGTTACATCAACGAGTTACCTTTCAGGGGGCTTAAGTCACACAAATTTGAAAGTCGACATGGCAAATGAAAGGCCTGTGGTCATACGAATAGCAAGAGATTCTGAGAGTTTATTACGTGAAAATGAAGTCCATCGCATTCTTCCTGCCAGTGTACGAAGACCCCATTTTCTACACACGACTAAATGGAATGGGTATAGCATTGGTCTTTTAGAATGGAAGGAAGGTGTGTTACTACGAGATCAACTGACGAATTCTTCAGCACGTGAGATAAGAGAAATGGGGAAATCAATAGGTGAACAGCTTGCCTGTATTCGCGAAAAGCGTTTTACTACATATGGTTTTCTAGACCCGAACCTTGATGTCATGGAAGAATTCCGTTTAACTCCTCAGTCATTCATCACGACAATCGAATCGTTTTTCAACAACCATGCTTCTAAATGGTTACCGGAACATATGCCTGAGAAAATTATCGAATTTGCAAAGGATAATGCGCCTTTACTTAAAGAAGATCAGAGTGGAGCTGGACTTGTTCATGGTGATTTTAATGGATTGAACATCTTAATGTCAGGAACGGATGTAAGTGCCATACTCGATTGGGAATTCGCATTATCTGGGAGTATTTATTTTGACATAGGGAACCTGCTTCGGTACGAATTCCAGCATGTTGACTCATTTGAACAAGGATTATATGAGGGGATAAAGAACAAAGGGATTTCTCTACCGGAGCAATGGAAAAAGCTCGCGAAGCTTGCTGATCTTGTAGCGCTATGTAGCTTGCTTGACAGAGTTGTGTGCGGAGAAAATAGAGTGAAAGATATTACGCGCCTTATCAATCAGACGATACACTCATAAAGTTAAAGAGAGAGGTAAAAGACATGAGGATAGGTTTTATTCGCCACGGGAGTACATTATGGAATAAAGAAAAGCGGGCTCAAGGAAGCTCGGATATTCACCTAGATGAACAAGGTCGCCGTGATGCAGCTAAGCTAGGTGAGTCACTCTTAAATGAAGAGTGGGATATGATCGTTTCAAGTGATCTATCACGTGCAAAAGAAACAGCCGAAATTATCGGGCGGTTTCTTCATATTGATGTTAAAACGGATCCAAGGCTGCGGGAAGCTGGCGGAGGACAAATTGAAGGCACAACGGAACAAGAGCGAATAGAGAAATGGGGAGAGAACTGGCGTGAGTTAGATCTCGGCATCGAAAAAGAAGAACGGGTTGTGGCAAGAGCGCATGAAGCATTAAATGACTTACACCAACAATATCCAGGTCAAAACATTCTTATCGTTAGTCATGGTTCATTTCTTCGACATTTCTTTAAAAGCACACTACCTGAACTGAATCATGAAAAGCATATTGTGAACACATCTTTAACGGTTTTGAGAAGAAAAGGAGACGAGTGGTTAAATGAGCTTTATCACTCAACAAGTCACCTCGATTAACAAGTAAAGTTGTCTTTAGCCCCATTATGCATTTTTAAGAGGAAATTCTATTAGCATCAAGAAGTCTTTTAGTATGTAAATGCAAATTATTTAATGGAGGGAATGAACGATGAAGCAATATCCTAAACGTATAGCACAAGATTTATCTATTATCGATCTGTACGATCTCTCTCTCAAACAGCGGACAGGTTGTTATGTCCTGCATGAAGAAGAACTAACCGTTATTGAAACAAGTGCAAGTCCTTCGATTTCACACTTAATTAGCGGGTTAGAAAAATTACATATCGACCTGAATGAAGTGCGTAATATCATTATAACGCACATTCATCTTGATCACGCCGGTGGAGCAGGCCTGCTGCTAAAGAAATGTCCGAATGCGCGTATTCTTGTTCATTCAAAAGGAGCACGACATTTAGAAAACCCAACTCGCTTAATTGAGGGAGCTAAAGCCGTTTATGGCAAAAGGTTTAAAGAATTGTTTGACCCGATTCTGCCAATACCAGAAGATCGCATAGTCATTATGAAGGATTACGAGAAAATGAAGATTGGAATGAATCGTACGTTAACATTCATTGATACACCAGGACATGCGAAACATCATTTTTCCATACATGATTCAAAAACAAACGGCATATTTGTAGGGGACACTGTAGGCGTGTACTATCCACAACTTGATACAGAACTTTATTTACCCTCAACCTCACCAAACCAATTTGATCCAGATGATATGCTAGCATCTGCTGATAAAATCAAGTCTTTTCACCCTAGTCTTATTTACTTTGGGCACTATGGTCAGTCTAACAATCCAGATGAAGTCATTCGGCAACTAACAACGTGGCTATCTGTGTTTTTGAGAATAACGGAAGAAGTAACAAGTGAAGATCAGAAGAATGCTGACCGATCAGAACACCTTTTCAAAGCGCTTCTCAGTAATGTCCAAGGCGCTTTATTCAAACAAGGCGTGCCTCTTGACCATACCGTTTATCAATACATCAAGATGGACTTACACGTGTCGGCACTTGGCCTATTGGATTACGCCGATCGAAAAAAAGTAGGAACCACTTAAGACTTCTTAAGTGGTTTTCTTATGGCACCCTAAGCAAAACCGTTTATGATATAGTGAATAAGTCTACAGAACAATGGGTGGAGAGGTGCTATGCTAAAATCCAAATCAACGATTCAATCATTTCGTTATATTTTTATCACATACGTAGGAACCATCGTCTTATTTGCCATTCTTTATTTGCTGCCTTTTTCGCATTACGGGTCACTACAAGCGGTTGATTCGCTTTTTATCTCAACAAGTGCTCTTAGCGTAACGGGTTTATCTTCAGTAAATATTTCGACAGATTTCACTCGAATTGGACAGGCGTTATTGATTATTGAAATGCAGCTAGGAGGCATTGGAATACTGGTTCTTGTCAGCTATCTTTTTCTTATGATGGGAAAGAAGCTAACGATGTCAAGTATGCTGTTAATTTCTAAAGACCAAAATCAATCGCAGCTAAAAACCATCCGTTCGTTAAGTTTGTCGGTATTAATGATCGCGTTAACAGTCGAAGCCATTGGATTTAGTCTCATGTTCAATGCGATTAGTGAACAATATAACTCCGTAAAAGAAGCAGTGTTTGTAACCGTTTTTCACAGTGTTGCAAGCTTTACGAATGCAGGATTTGATTTGTTTGGAGATAGCTTAATTTCTTATCAGCACAATTGGCTATTGCTTTTGACGTCAGCTACAATGATTTTCCTTGGTAGCCTTGGATTTCCCACCATCGTCGAATACATATTAGGCTTTCGTAAAAAGAAAAGTTTATTTACAAAAGTGAATATTAGACTTCATAGTTCACTCTTTCTCATTGGACTTATGGTGTATTTCTTTTTAGAGTACAACGGCGTATTTAACCATTTATCTTTATGGGATAAGTTCGTAAATGTGGTTTTCCTTTCAGCCACCTCCCGAAACGGGGGGTTAACGACTGTCGACATTTCAACGCTTGATATCACGACTGTCCTTATATTAATGAGTTTGATGTTTATAGGTGGATCTTCTTCTAGTACAGGTGGAGGACTGCGCTTAACTACTTTTGCAGTGCTTCTAGCAAAGATGGTATCTGTCGCAAAGTCGGAAGAATACACCACTTTATTTAAAAAAACCATTTCTCAGGATTCCATTAATAAATCCTTTCTGATCTTTTTAAGCTTCATCTTTTTATTTGCGTTTTCGACCATTGTACTTTCCTATTTTGAATCTCAGGAAATCCTTTTGGTGGCTTTTGAAGTCATTTCGGCATTAACGAATACCGGATTATCGATGGGCATCACTGGAGAACTTACAGGGGTATCAAAGCTATTATTATGCATGCTTATGATTATTGGGCGCATTGGCGTATTTAGCTTCATTTACGCTGTATTTAAAATCGAAAAATCGAGAACACGTTACATCAAAGAAGACCTGGCTGTTGGATAGAAGGAGTGAGGAACGATGCGTAAACAATTTTTAGTAATCGGTGCAGGAAGGTTTGCAAAAGGCATCATCCGTGAGCTATATGAGCAAAAATGTGATGTTGTCGTGTGTGATAAAGATGAAGGACCATTAGAAGATATTGACGATTATACGACCCACTCCATTGTCGGAGATTTACGTGAAAACCGCGTGATGGATGATCTTAATGTTGAGCAATATGACGCCGTATTTGTCGCGATCGGTACAGACGCGTATTCAGCGATTTTAATTACGAACAGACTTCGTGATCGGAAGGCAAAAAAAATTATTACAAAAGCAGTTAGTCGCGAAATAGGTGAAATTTTATCTAACTTAGGAGCAGATCAGGTCATTTATCCTGAAGAAGAAGCAGGGATGAAAGTAGCGAAACAAATTATGATGCCAAATGTGCTCGAGTATATCGAAATTACAAAAAACGTATCGGCGATTGAAGTTGAGGTTCCGGAAGAACTGGTCGGAAAAACGCTTCTCGAACTCGATTTTTCTAGAAAGTATGAGTTGAACGTCTCCCTTATCTTGCGGAAGGAAGCACCGATTTTGAGTCGCTATGCAGAAGTCGCGTTCCAAAAAGGAGATGTTATCTTAATGGTTGGAGAAAATAAGAAAATCGAGCGCTTTAAACACAAATTTTCAATCTGAATAAGTAACTCAATAGGAAATGAAAATCCGCATAGTTTTGCGGATTTTTTTATGAAAATACAAAAAAATAAAAAAACATTTGAATGCGTTTACATTGTTGTCTTTTCAGTACAAATCTTTTACTTTTGCATAGAGATCAGGTGTCATAAAAGATGACAAGAATAAAATTTCTTGTTTATAATAAGTTTATTGAAATATTTTTAATATTTGGCATTAAGTTTTTATTAGAAAGGTTGATCGGACATGACAATTGATACGGCACATTCAACGCAACAAAGTCACCACGTTGCCCTAAGGCGTGACATTAACATGCTAGGAAGCCTTCTCGGTGACGTTTTAGTGCAGCATGGCGGCAAAGAACTTCTTGATATGGTTGAATCGATTCGTGAGAAGACGAAATCCCTCAGAACAGCTGCAGATCTCGAAACTTCTCAGCAACTGAAGGAAACCATTCAAACGCTTCAACCACCTATGAGAAAGCAAGTCATTCGCGCATTTGCTCTTTATTTTCACCTTGTAAATATCGCGGAACAAAATCATCGCATTCGAAGACGCAGAGACTATCAAATGTTGGAAGAAGAACAGTCTCAGCCTGGATCCATTCCGCACGCAATCTCTTTACTTAAGAAGAACAATGTACCGGGTGAGCTGATTGAAGATACGTTATCCTCTCTATCACTCGAACTGATTTTAACTGCGCATCCAACTGAAGCAACAAGACGCTCTGTCCTAGAAATTCATAAACGTATTGCGAAATCATTACAACAATTGGATAATCCGCTATTAACAAAGCGAGAACAAAAAGCATTAAAAGCGGATCTACTTAACGAGATTACAATCCTTTGGCAAACTGATGAATTACGACATAAAAAACCTTCCGTTATGGACGAGGTAAATATGGGCCTTTTCTATTTTGAAGAAACGCTATTCGAAGTACTACCACAAATCCATCAAGAACTAGAAGAGTGTTTAAAAGAACATTATCCAGATGCGAAATGGGAAGTGCCGAATATTTTAAAATTTGGCTCATGGATCGGTGGAGACCGAGATGGGAATCCATTTGTTACACCAGAAGTTACCTGGAATACGCTTCAACGACAGCGGGATGTTGTCATTTCTAAATACAAAGAATCGGTAAAAGACTTAATGAGACAGTTAAGTCAGTCAACGAACCGCATTGCAATCTGTAGCGAATTAATTCAATCCATTAAAGAGGATCAACAACGTCTTCCAAACACAAAAGAATGGGGCGTTTCTCACGAGGCTTATCGGGTTAAACTTGCATACATTTTAGAAAAACTAAATCAAGTGGACGACGAGAACGGATACAAAAATGCAGAAGAATTTATAGAAGATTTAAAGCTAATAGGCAATAGTCTCCGTCAGCATTTTCCTAAAGGAGCGCACTTCTCAGAATTAAATAAACTAATTCGCCAGGCATCACTTTTCGGTTTTCACCTTGCTACTTTAGATGTTCGTAATCATAGTGGTGAACATGAGGGAGCCATCGCAGAAATTTTAAAACGTGTTAATATGGCAAACGACTATGCATCGCTAAACGAAGAAGAGAAAGTACACTTGCTCAGTAGCATTTTAGAAGACCCGCGTCCTGTTTTATCAACTTATGAAGACTATTCTGAAAAAACACGTAAAATACTCGATATTTTTTCGATGATTAAAAAAGCTCATCAGGAGTTTGGTCCTAAATCAATTTCTGTGTATTTAATCAGCATGACGCAGTCTGCAAGTGATCTTCTTGAGGTGCTTGTACTTGCGAAGGAAGCAAATATTTACCGTTTACATGCAGATGGTAGTGTAGAGAGTGATTTAAATATCGCTCCGCTACTTGAAACAATCGATGACCTTAAAGCAGGGCCATCCATTATGGAGAAGCTTTTTGAACTGCCGGTTTATAAAAATCACTTAGAACAAGTCGATAATCGCCAGGAAATTATGCTCGGGTATTCAGATGGCAGTAAGGATGGAGGAACACTAACGGCTAACTGGAAGCTCTATCAGGCCCAGCAAGAAATTAGCAGCATTGCTTCTGAACGCGGCTTAAGTCTGAAGTTTTTCCATGGTCGCGGAGGTGCACTTGGTCGAGGTGGTGGTCCACTTCGCAGAAGTCTTTTGTCACAACCGCCAGAAACGTATACAGCTGGAGTCAAAATTACAGAACAAGGGGAAGTTCTTTCTTCTCGTTATTTACTATACGATATCGCTTATCGAAGTCTAGAACAGGCGACTACGACGTTACTAACATCTGCCGTTTCTGGAATCGAAAAAGATACGCGTCAAGAAAAATGGCATGAAATGATGGAGGAAATGTCTTCATTATCTCTTAAATCCTACCAATCGCTTGTATTTGAGGATAAAGGATTCCTTGCTTATTTCAAACAAGGAACGCCGCTTCCTGAACTTGGCGCTTTAAACATTGGTTCACGCCCTATGAGTCGAAAAGGGACGGATCATTTCGATGATTTACGCGCGATTCCATGGGTATTCGCCTGGACACAAAGCCGCCAACTCATGCCAGCATGGTATGCTTCAGGCACTGGACTAACGAAATTCGCGTCAACAGAAGAAGGCTTAAAGAACTTAAGAGAAATGTATGAAAATTGGCCATTCTTCGCATCTCTAATTGATAATTTACAAATGGGCCTAATGAAAGCAGACCTCACAACAGCAGAGAAATATATGTCTCTAATCGATGATGAACAGCTAGCGAATCGCATTTTTGGTAAAATTGTTGATGAATATCAACGTACGAAAGATGTGATTTTGACCATTACTGGACAAGAAGAACTTCTGGATGGTACGCCAAATATTAAAGATTCGATTCGATTACGAAATCCATATGTCGATCCTCTAAGTTCACTACAAGTAGAACTGATTTCAACATATCGCTCAAATGGAAGTGAAGACGATGAGCTACTGAAAGAAATTTTGTTAACCATTAATGGTATTGCCGCTGGTCTTCGGAATACCGGCTGATTTTAAGACAACCCTCTTCTTTTAAAGGGGGTTGTTTTTTTGCAATGTAAAGAACGTGCACGGTTCTCGCTATTTACCACAAATACTTTACCCTCCTTTAGAAAAACTAAGATAGTAACAAAATCAACTAAAGGAGGGCACCATTATGTACAAAAAATTAATGCCTTTATTATTGCCTGGTTTACTGCTTCTTGGAGCATGTAATGCAAATGACAACGGTGAAGGAGCATTAAATATAAACAAAACTAGCGCGCCAACAGAAGGAATACAGCGCATAAATAGTGGTCAACTGACAATTGATCCTAACTCCTATAGTACCGAGACGCCAAGCTCCAAATTCCCTCATGGCGAAATGGTTCAAGACGGCCAATTTGAATTTAATGACGCTCTTCCAGGGGTTGATCCTCGAGAATATTTACCAGAAGGGTTCCCAGAGCAATATGGTATTGGAGGCAAGGAAGAACAACAGCGTCAACAAAAGATGAGACCAGATCAAAATACTGGTCAAGCCCAGCCGAATGAAAATGCTGCTCCTGAGCAGGGAGAAGCCAACAAAGAAAAATCCCCTACTTCAGAGCCGTCAGGTGAAATAACGAAAGAAATTCAGCAGGTTATCGATTTAACAAACGAAGAGCGTAAAAAGCAAGGACTATCTCCATTAAAAGCTATGCCATCATTAAGCGATGTCGCTCAGGAAAAATCGCGTGACATGCAGCAAAAAAATTACTTTTCACATACAAGTCCCACATATGGTTCTCCATTTGATATGATGAGGGATTTCGGTGTTGATTTTAATACAGCTGGTGAAAACATAGCGCAGGGACAACAAACTCCTGAAGCCGTTGTTGATGCATGGATGAAGAGTGAAGGTCATCGCAAGAACATTATGAACAGCAGTTTCACCCATATCGGAGTGGGGCTCGCACAAGATGGCCATTATTGGACACAAATGTTTGTCGGAAAATAATGATAAGAGGTAAAGGGGCCACATTCGTGGCTCCTTTCTCTTTTAAAGAAAAAATATCTCGAATTCTATATCAAGAAGAAGGAAGTGGATTCATTTTGTCGAAACAAGATACTAACCGGTCAGTAAGTATGTGGTTTTCCAAATTAGACCTACAAGGAGAGATTACGTATGGATTTACGATTAACCGACGAACAAGTGATGGTGCAAAAAACAATTCGAAAATTTGTAGAGAACGAATTAATTCCATTAGAAAATGATGTACTTCGTAATGAACGAGCAGGAAAGCCAGGAATTTCTGCCGAAAAAATGGTAGAGCTTCAGCAAAAAGCAAAAAAAGCAGGGTTTTGGGGAATTAATACACCTGAAGAATACGGAGGTGCTGACCTTGGTCAAATGATGCTTGCGATCGTGATGATGGAAGTTTCTAAAACGTTTGTCCCGTTCCGCTTCGGTGGATCAGCTGATAATATCCTTTATTACGCAAATGAAGAACAGAAAGAAAAGTATCTTTTACCAACGATTAATGGTGAAAAGAAATCTTGTTTTGCGATGACAGAGCCTGGCGCTGGTTCTGATACGCGTAATATTAAAATGACAGCCGTACGTGATGGGGATGAATGGGTTCTTAACGGTGAGAAAACGTTTATTACTGGTGGAAATGAAGCAGATTTTGTCATGGTGATTGCTATTACAGATAAAGAAAAGCATGCCGCAACAGGTAGGGACGGAGTTACTTGCTTTATCGCAGACCGCGAGATGGGTTGGAAGTCTGAATACATTCACACAATGGGAGAATGGGGACCGGCAGGATTAGTGTTTGATAATGTAAGGGTACCAAATGAGAATATTTTAGGTGAAGTTGATGGCGGTTACAACCTCGGTCTGGAATGGATTGGTTTTGCGCGTTGGATCGTGGGTGCAACAGCTGTTGGAGCTGGTGAACGGTTACTTAAAATGGCGATTGACTACGCGAATGAAAGAGAAACGTTTGGTAAACCAATTGCAGAACGTCAGGCAATCCAATGGCAAATCGCAGATTCTGCTGTTGAGATTGAAGCTGCTAAGTGGCTCGTTTTAAACGCTGCTTATACGCTCGATGAAGGAAAAGACAATCGACAGCTTGCTTCCATGGCTAAGCTCTATGGTTCAAATATGGGCAATCGCGTTGTTGACCGTGTCTTGCAAATTCATGGAGGAATGGGCTATACAAAGGAGTTACCAATCGAACGCTGGTATCGTGAAGCTCGTCTTTGGAGGATCTATGATGGGACAGACGAAATTCAACGCTTAATCATTGCTCGAAACCTCTTGAAAGGACATGTAAAGGTAGGACAATACGCTTAGCTTAGGAGGGTGTTTATGTTTGAATCACTTATTGGTATACGATCAACTCCTGTAAAGAATATCGTAGAACGCGGCTCTTTGAAAGCGTTCACAAAATCGATTGGGGATGAATCACCACTTTATCATGATGAGTCAGTTGGGAAACGCTCAAGGTATGGAGAAAACATTGCACCGCCTACATATCCCCGAGTGTTTGATTATGGTGAAATTCAAGGCTTCGACTTGCCTAATGTCGGATTGATTCATGGAAAGCAATCTTTCCACTATGAGCGTCCGCTTTTGGTAGGGGAAACCGTCATGTGTTCCACTGCGCTTGAAAAATATTATGAGCGCAATGGAAAGAGTGGTTTACTCGGATTTCTTTTATTAAAGAGGTATGGAGAAGAGCCAGGAGGAAAACTTATTTTTACAGAAGAGCAGGTAGTAATTATTACTGAAGCTGTAAGAGAGGGGATGAGCTCTTGAACATAGTAGAAGAATTTAGTGTTGGAACTCCATTGGAAATCAAGCTCCCCCCAGTCTCTAGGTTAGATCTGATCAAATATGCAGGCGCATCTGGCGATTTCAATCCAATTCATACGATTGATGAAGAAGCTACTAAAGCAGGACTTCCGGGTATTATTGCACATGGGATGTGGACAATGGGTAACTTAGCGAAATTGTTCACTCCATACTATGAAGAGGTCTTTCTTGAAGATTATTCTGTAGCCTTCAAAGGAATGGTTTTCTTAAATGATGTGCTTACACTAAAAGCTGCTCTTGTATCGATCCAGAACGATCGTTATTATTTTGATGTGGCTGCACTTAATCAGAAAAATGAAGCAGTTGTCAAAGGCTCTGCCGTTTTAAAAAGGTTTTAATCAAATAAGCGTACACAAACGAACCTTTTTAGGTTCGTTTCTTTTTTGTTCTTTATTAAATTCAATTAATTCCGAAACTTATTTTATTCCAAATCGTAGAAGAAGAGAGAGACAGATACATAGTTACCACTAATCGGAAAGGATGATGAACAGATGATGGAATTTATAGGGTTAATTATCTCCGGTATAATTTTGTTTTTATTACTTTTGGCAGGCGGCATCGGATTTTTCATTTTCAAAAGGCGTTATAAAACCGCCTCCTCTAATCAGGCGCTGATAATCACAGGGCCAAAACTAGGAGACGCAGAGAAAGATAATCGCATATTCGTCGATGACAATGGTCGTAGTATGAAGATCGTACGTGGTGGCGGTATTCGATTAAAGTTGTTTCAAACAAGTACGCCGATCGACCTTACCTCATTTCAACTAGAAATTGCTTCACCAAAAGCCTATACATCAGAAGGCGTTCCAATTCGAGCAACAAGTGTCGCAGAAATTAGCATAGGCAGTAGACTTGAAATTGTTGCGAATTATGCAGAGAAATTTCTAGGCAAACCACAAAAAGAGAAAGAGCGTGAATTAAAAGAGGTTCTTGAAGGTCATCTTCGAGCCATCATTTCATCGCTTACAGTCGATGAAATCTACAAAGATTTTAATTCGGTCAATAAAAAAGTGAAGAATATTGCTGAAGAAGATCTCAAAAACCTAGGGTTTGAAATTACTTCTTTTGCTCTTAAGGAATTAAAGGATGATGACGAAGAGAACGGATACTTAGAAGCTCTTGGACGTCCACGAATTGCAGAAGCTAGAAAAGACGCCGATATCGCAGAGGCTAACGCTAGACGTGAAACCCGTATGCACAAAGCGAAAACGGACCAAGAAGCAGAAGAAGATGAAATAAGACGTCAGATTGAGATCGCCCGTTCTCAAAAAGACAAAGATGTGAAGGAAGCGGAATACAAAGCTGAAATTGAACAAGGAAGGGCACGTTCTGAGCAGTCCTATAACCTTGAGCAAGCAAGACTTAATCAGAAAGTGAAAGAAGAAGAGATGCAGGTTCAATTCATTGAACGACAGCGCCAAGTCGAATTAGAACTAGAAGAACAAAAGCGAAGAAAAACGCAAGCTGATTCGAATGCCTACGATATTCGAGCGAATGCAGAAGCGGAAGCGGAACGCGATCGCATCGATGGACAAACGAAAGCAGAAATTGAAAAGCAAAAAGGTTTGGCTGAAGCTGAAGTGATTCGTGAACGTGGTCGTGCTGAAGCTGAAGCTAAAGAACTAATGGCTCAGGCAATGGAGAAATATGGCGATGCTGCGATTATTGAAATGCTTGTCGACATGTTGCCGAAATATGCACATGAAATTGCTCAGCCACTGTCTCAAATTTCCGAGATGAAAGTCATTGATATGGGTGGCGGTAAGGGTTCCACTCAGATTACAGACAATGTAACAAAAACAATGACAGGTCTTCAGGCAAGTCTAAAAGAATCAACTGGAATGGATTTAAAAGCTATGCTTGAGAGTTTTGTCTCTAGAGGACATTACAATTCTTTCGATACAAAAGCTTATCCTACCGAAGAAGATGAGGGCGCCGATTCAGAAATGGAAGAAAACGATTATGAAAGCGAAGCAGCCTCAGCATATGAAGAAGAATTGGAAGAAGAAAGAACAGAACGTCATGAAAATGAAGAAAACGAACAAAAAGAATAACACATGAAGAAAGCCTGGCTCAGTCCAGGTTTTTTCTTTTGTATGCCTGAACGTTAATTGACGCTTTTTATGGAATAGTGGTAAAGTGATGATGTTGTTATCAGAAAAGTTTAAATTTTACATATAGACGGAGGACTGTCACATGAATATCGTATCTTTGCTAGCCACCTTTCTTGATGATGATCAGATTAGCGTAAATGCCACTGTGTTAGAACAGCATAGTAAAGACGAATCTTATCATACGCCACATGATCCAGATGTGGTCGTTTTTCCAAAAACGACAGAAGAAGTTAGTAAAATCTTAAAGGCAGCGAACGAAAATCGAATACCTGTTGTTCCATTTGGTCTAGGTTCAAGCTTAGAGGGTCATGTGATTCCTTATCAAGGTGGAATCTCCATCGACTTCCAATTGATGAACAAGGTTCTTGAGGTACGACCAGAGGATTTCCTCGTACGGGTGCAGCCAGGCGTCACACGTTCACAATTAAATAAAGAATTAAAAAAGCACGGCTTATTTTTCACCGTTGATCCTGGTGCAGATGCAACACTAGGTGGAATGGCCTCAACAAATGCTAGTGGGACTACCTCTGTTCGGTATGGAGTCATGCGAGATCAAGTTCGTGATATGGAAGTGGTCCTTGCAGATGGTAGGGTTATACATACTGGAAGCAACACAGCAAAATCGTCATCTGGTTATCACCTGAATGGGCTTTTCGTTGGCTCTGAAGGGACGCTGGGAACATTTACAGAACTAACTCTCAACGTCTACGGGATTCCAGAAGCCACACTTGCAGGCAGGATCGTTTTTCCGACAATTGAGCAAGCGGTTTCAACCGTTACAAATATCCTTCATGCTGCGATACCCGTCGCAAGAATTGAACTGGTCGATGCACGTTCCGTTCAGCAAGTGAACAAAACAAATGAAACGAACTACATCGAAAAGCCAACTTTATTTATCGAGTTTCACGGAAATGAAGCTGGGCTAAATCAAGATGTTGCGTTCGCTAAAAGCATTGCGGAAGACAATCAGTGTGAGGAGTTTATCTTCGAACATGATACAAAGAAACGAGCTCTTTTATGGGAAGCTCGACACAACCTGGCATATTCGTTCAGTCATGGATCTCCTGGCAAGAAAATGATGGTAACAGATGTCTGCGTCCCCATTTCAGAGCTTACCGGTGCGATAACAGACGCAAGGAAAGCGATCGAAACTTACGGATTAGATGGTGCCCTTCTCGGTCATGTGGGTGATGGAAACTACCATGCCATCGTCATGATCAATCCAGATGACCCGATTGAGCTTGAGAAAGCTACAAAACTAAATCAACACCTTGTTCACTATGCGCTCGAGCGAGGCGGCACGTGCACGGGAGAACATGGAGTAGGAACAGGAAAAGCGCAATATCAGCAAAAAGAACATGGAGCTGCTTTGGATGTCATGTTAGCAGTTAAACACACTCTTGATCCGAACGGCATTATGAATCCAGGTAAAATATTTGCTATTGATAAAGAACAGTCTTCCATTATCTGATTATTTTTGAGGTGACCGCTTTGGACTTATCGACTATTTCTCAACTGTCATTTCCTGCTTTCATTTCAAAAAATGGAATCATTTTTTCCACAAATGACGCTTTTCGCTCCATCATAAACGACGCTGAAGAACAACCAGTTGAAGAGATTTTTGACAGCATAGAAGAACACGAAACATTTACTATAACCCAGTACAAGGACACACGAATGTTGTTCATTACGGATCAAAAAGATCAGTTCGTTTATTATATTGGGAAAGAAAACACTCATTTCTCTGATCTCGAAAAACAGGTAACAGAACTTGAGAAACTCAACAGGGAATTGGATTCAATTATCGATAATTCCTATGACGGAATTTATATTACCGATAACAAAGGGATTACATTGAAAACCAATACAGCGATTGAACGACTAACTGGTATCCCAAAGGAATATTACATTGGAAAAAATGTTGATCGTCTAGTCAATAGAGGTATATTAAAAGATTCCGTAACGAAAAAAGTACTGAAACAACGCAGAACTGTATCAGTCGTACAGAATAATTTCGAAGGAAAAGAAACGTTGATTACCGGTAGCCCAATCTTTAACAATAAAGGTGATATTGAAAAGGTGATCACGAACATACGAGATCTTTCTGAATTAAATAGACTTATATCCGAGTTGAATAGCGTTCAAAAAAAGAATGCCGAATATGAAAAAGAACTTGAGCTGTTAAAAGGATATTCAAACTCAGGGATTATTATTGAGAGTGAAACCATGAAAGAACTTTATGAAACAGCTACTAGAATCGCAACTTTTGATGCAACTGTTCTTATATTGGGTGAAACAGGTGTAGGAAAAGATGTTCTTGCTCGATTTATTTATTCAAAAAGCAAGAGAGCTTCAACCGGAGACTTTTTTAAAGTAAATTGCGGTGCTATACCACAAGATCTAATTGAATCAGAGCTCTTCGGCTATGAAGGTGGCGCATTTACTGGCGCGAATCGCAATGGTAAGCCTGGGATGTTTGAAATGGCAGATAACGGGGTCCTATTTCTAGATGAAGTAGGTGAACTCCCATTAAAAACTCAAGTGAAATTACTCCAGGTTATTCAAGATAATACCATTCAACGCATAGGTGCTACGAAACTGAAAAAGGTTAATGTACGAATTATTGCTGCAACCAATCGCAACCTCCTCCATATGGTAAAAGAGCAGGAATTCAGAGAGGATTTATTTTATCGCCTTAATGTCATTCCTCTCTCTATTCCTCCATTAAGAGAGAGAAGAGATGATATTCTACCATTAATCCAGTTCTTCCTAAACCGAACGAATTTAAAATATAACCTTGATAAGTATTTAAAAGCGGACCTTAAAAATTCTCTTTATGAATTGGATTGGAAAGGGAATGTAAGAGAAATGGCTAATTTAATTGAACGAATGGTATTAACCACTTCTAAGCGTGCGATATCTCATGATCACCTTCCTGCCGATTATCAAAAGGAAAGAGCAGATCCTCATATTCACAGCCTTAAAGAAGCCGTTGAAATAACAGAGCGTAACGTTTTAGAAAATGCATATTTAAAATGCAAAAGCACATATGAAATTTCTCGAGTTTTAAATACCAGTCAGCCAACAATTGTCAGAAAACTAAAGAAATATCAAATTGGCCAATCATAACTTATAAATGCCATCACTCGCCTCTGGCGAGTTTTTTTATTGGCATCAAACTTGCAATATTTAAGGGAAAGGAGGAAGAGACTATGAAAATCGGAATTGTTGGAACAGGAGCAGTTGGTGGTTATATAGGTGGCATGCTAGCCATTGCAAATCACGAGGTTGTATTTTTATCCAGAGGACCTAACTTGCTCAGGATGCAAGAACGAGGGTTAAAAATAAAAAGCCCCGTAGATGAAGTAATCATTCATAAGGAGTTCACACATTCACTGGATACATTTAGCGATGTCGATCTCATCATATTAAGTGTCAAATCAAACGATACAATCAATATGGCTAGACAGTTGCGCCAAAATATATCTTCTAGTACTCCCGTTCTTATTATGCAAAACGGAGTTAGTAATGAAGAAATTGCAATGGAATATTTCGATCCTACTTGCCTATATACAGCTGCAGTTTATTTAACATCCAGAATGTCAGAACCAGGTATCATCGAGATGGCAGGTAAACCAAGATTAACTATAGGGTCATTAGACTCTGGACATGTAGATGAAGCGAAGTCTCTCACTCATTTGTTTAATGAAGCAGGAATTCAATCGAAGACATCATTCAATATTATGCGAGCTAAATGGAAGAAATTGTTGTGGAATGTAACATTTAATCCTCTTTCAGCCTACGCAGGTGTCACAGTGGGACAAATCATCAATCAACCAGAACTGCGTGGAATAGCTGAGAGTGCTTTAGTGGAAGGGATGAAAATAGCGAGTCTTAAAGGCTTCTCTTTTCAGGATGAGCTAATCAATCAAATATTCATAGGGGCAAAAAAAGCAGATAATCATTATACAAGCATGCTCCAAGATCGACTAAGCGGAAAACAACTCGAGATTGAATCGATATGTGGGTACTTTTTGAAAGAAGCGACTAAGCGAGGTGTTTCAATCCCAGTTATTCAATCACTTTATAACAATTTAGCAACTTTAGAGAAGAAAGCTCTCCGATAAATAACCTTTTCACAAACCATTTCACAGCTTTTAAACAACTGATTCATTTTTGAATCAGTGCATAACCATACGATAATATCGATCCTTTTTTATCGTTAGCTATGTTTATGAACCATGTTTATTTTCGACTCATTTACGGCCTTTGATGCCAATAATTGAGAATACACCAATAAAATCGACCATAGCCATCTCCTTAATTGTTTGTATTTCACTACTAGAGGGTTTATTTACTAGAAATCATTAAAAGTGATACAAAAATGAATTAACAATTCATTTTTGTATCACTTTTAATGATTTTATTAAGCGTTTGCATTTCTGAAATGAAAATATCCCCGTAAATAAGCCGTTTTTGAGCTTTATTACTAATTGGCATAAAACTTGCATTTTAATTAAAGTAACCAAAGTAAGGGGGAACTTATTATGACTGCAACTATTACAAGTGAATTACTACAGATGAAAACCATGATTCGAAACTTTGTTGAGAATGAGATCGAACCATTTGCTCAGCAAATTGAAGATGAGGATGCGATTCCAGAACATTTAATCGAAAAAGCAAAAGAACTAGGTCTCTTTGGAATGAGTATCCCAGAGGAATATGGTGGAATTGGATTAAATTCTGAAGGAAAAGCTGTGGTATTAGAACAACTCGGACGTACGCACAACGGCTATGTATCTTTAATTAGTGCTCATACTGGAATTGGTAGTACTGGACTGGTGAAATTAGCTTCTGAATCACTTAAACAAAAGTACTTACCTGATATGGCTGCCGGAAACAAAATAGCCGCTTTTGCTTTATCGGAACCTGGAGCCGGATCAGACGCAACGAATTTATCCACCAATGCAGTGAAGCAGGGGGATAAATGGATCATTAATGGTATGAAACATTTTATTACGAATGGTCCTGTTGCAGATGTCTTTACAGTCATTGCATCTACTGATAAATCAAAAGGAGCTAAAGGTGGCATTACCGCATTTCTAGTAGAAAAGAATTTTCCAGGACTAATTGTAGGAAAACGCGATAAAAAGATGGGGTTGAAGGGCTCGTATACATGCCAAATCATATTTGAGGATTGTGAAGTACCCGAAGAAAATGTAATTGGTGAAATTGGAATGGGATACATATCAGCCCTTAAAATCCTTGGTGAGGGTCGAATTGGATTAGCTGCCCGAGCGGTAGGATCTTGCGATAAATTAATCGAGATGTCAGCTAGCTACGCCAAAGAACGTATACAATTTGGAAAGCCTATTGCCTCCAATCAAGCAATTCAGTGGATGCTTGCTGACATGGCAACTGAAACAGAAGCAGCTAGGGCACTAACGACCATGGCAGCTAAGAAAGTTGATGAAGGTAAGAAAGTGATTAAAGAAGCTTCAATGGCAAAACTCTATGCTTCGGAAGTATTCAACCGAGTTGCTGATAAAGCTGTACAGATTCATGGAGGGATGGGCTACGTTTCTGATTATCCAGTGGAACGCTTTTACAGAGATGCACGAATTACTAAAATTTATGAAGGAACAAGCGAAGTTCAGCGCATGATTATTTCAAGACATATTTTAGATAAATATTAATCAATTGATCTACTCGAACGACCGATACAGCGGAGGAAGGAGCTGGATTGTTTGAGTCAAAGTTATTCTGGAAATCCCGTTCAGAAAATTGATACTACTATTAAAGATAAACCGGCCTATATCGAGGAAATATGGTCAACGAGAAAAGAAAATTGGAATCTAGCAAGAATTCTCGTAGTGATAACATCTGTTTTAGCGATTGGATTATCCCTCTTTCACATTTATACAGCTGGTTTTGGAACGCTTTCCTCATGGCAGCAAAGAAGTATACATGTTGTCTGGGCACTACTATTAATATTTCTTATCTTTCCATTTCGAAAAGGTAAGAAGTTTGGACCTATTGATTTACTTTTCGTTTTTGCAACTTTAGTAGAGACTGGTTTTATCCTTTTTCAAGGTGACGCCATTCAAAGTAGACAAGGTAACCCAAACATGACCGATATTATTCTCGGAAGTATTTTCATAGGATTAGTACTTGAAGCAACGCGTAGGACAAATGGCTTTCTTATGGCTTGTATTGGTTTGTTTTTCATGGGTTACATCTTTTTGGGTCCCTATTTTCCCGGTGCGCTAGCTCACCCAGGAGTAAGATATGGGAAAATGGTTGATCAGATGTTTAATGGCACACTAGGAATTTTCAGTGCTCCCATATATATTAGTTCAACTGTTTTAATATTATTTGTGATTTTTGGAGCGTTTTTAATGCGTTCTGGTGGAGGACAGTTTTTTACGAATTTTGCTTTTGGTGCACTTGGTAATCGTGCAGGAGGACCTGCATTATCAGCAGTTGGAGCAAGTGCAATGGTTGCGACGATTACGGGAAATGGAGCGGCGAATGCAGCTGTAACTGGATCCTTCACGATTCCTCTAATGAAGAAACTTGGGTATAGTAAACGATTCGCTGCAGCGGTTGAAGCAGTTGCTTCACAGGGTGGACAAATAATGCCACCCATTATGGGAGCCTCCGTCTTCATCATGGCTGAGACTACGGGTATCCCTTATATAACGCTCGCTTTATATGCATTAATTCCCGCAATTATATACTTCTTAATTGCAGGATTTATCGTGTATTACCATGCGAAACGTTTGCACATGGAAGGCATTCCGAAAGAACAACTTCCCGATCCAAAAAGGGTACTTCTAACTCAAGGCTATCTATTTCTTCCAATTCTTATGATTATTTACTTAATGATTGATGGATTTAGCCCAATGAAAGCAGGCTTTTATGGAATCATAGCTACAATTCTTTTAAGCTGGATTAGTAAAATGACGAGAATGAATGTATTGGATATTCTCGCTTCACTCGAAAGTGGTGCCAGAAGTGCACTAGCCGTTATTTCTGCCTGTGCGACTGCCGGTATTATTGTTGGTGCTGTATCGCTAACTGGGCTTGGTCTTACGTTCTCGAGATTTATGGTTGATACGGCGGGAGGTCATTTATTTCTTCTTCTCATCATGTTAGCCATTGCTTCAATCATCCTTGGTATGGGAATGCCAACCGTTTCAGCATACGTCATTCTTGCCGTTTTAGGGGTTCCTGCGTTAGTGGAGATGAATGTTAACGTTGTGGCTGCCCATATGTTTGTATTTTATTTTGGCGTAATGTCAGGACTTACTCCTCCAGTTGCAATCACAGCTTATACGACGGCAGGAATTGCTGGATCTAATCCATCATCAACCGCGTTTTACGCGATTCGTATTGCTCTTGGCGGATTTTTTGTTCCATTTGTCTTTGTATATAACCCCGAATTGTTACTTCAAGGCGGTGATATTCCTGCCATCATTACTGCATTGCTATCTGCTGCAGTTAGCTGTGTACTTTTTGCAGGTGCAGTGGAAGGATATTGGTTTGGACATGTTACGCCACTGAAAAGAACGATTTTATTTAACAGTGCTATATTACTTGTTATGCCTGGCTTAATCGGAGACCTAATAGGGCTTATTCTTGTCGTGTTCACGTTCATCTGGCAACGTGCTCATCGTGTCGGTAAAAGCTCACCACAAGAAATAAGTGGATAAAAGGAGGATTTTAATGCGTAAATCATTAATTAGTCTATTGATAGCGCTTACACTAATCGCAATGACAGCTTGTGGAAATAGTGCTTCTAGTGATGGAGAAGGACTCAAAGCACCTGATAAGTTTTTAAAAGTTGGTTCGGGACCTATGGGTTCGGGCTGGTATCCGATTACGACTGCATTGTCAGAACTATATATGGATCACTTTTCAGGACTAAATGTTTCACAGATTGAAGGAGGAAGTACTTCGAACCTCAAGTCACTTCAAATTGGTGATATCCAGTATGGCATTCATTACACTTCTGATTTTGCTGACGCGGTTAACGGGAGTGGAAGCTTTGATGAACAATTAGATCAGGTAGCAGGACTTACTTCTCTCTACCCGGTTTATCAGACAATCGCAACTCTTGCAGATAATGAAGAGATTAATATGGTGGAAGATATCGTTGATCAACACATCTTCCTAGGTCCTAAAGGCGGGGGTGGTCCGGTTGCCTTCTGGAGAATGATGGAGGAATACGGGATTGACGAAGGTTCTATTGAGGATGCAGGTGGTAAGATTTCATATGGCAATTATTCAGATGGTGCCTCTATGTTAAAAGATGGCATTGTCGATGTTTTTGTCGGTGGTGGTGCTCCTCAAGTGACTTCTCTTCAAGAGATAGAGGTAACAAAACCAATTAAGGTTATTCCAATTGATGAAGAAAAGCTTAAAGGCATTAGCGAAAAAGGATTGGGGATTTCTTATGATAGTCTTCCAGGAGGTACGTATAAAGGGCTAGAAGAAGAGATTCCAACTTACACTCTTGTTGCGATGTTTAGTGTCCGCTCAGACCTATCAGAAGATTACGTTTATAACCTAACGAAAGTATTTTGGGAAAACCAGGATCCTTTTAAGGAGCAGATTCCACAAAGAGCAAAGAATTTTACGTTAGAAACTGCTTTAGATGGGATTGATCCAGAAACGCTTCATCCAGGAGCAAAGAAATATTATGAAGAAGAAGGGATCATTGAATAAAAAAATAGTAAAAGTAATTCTTAAAGGTGGGAATGGCATTGGATAAACTTATCGATCGACCATGGTACCGATTTTACCCGGAAGTCATGCACGATTACCCATCACTACCGGAGTGTTCAGTCTACCAATTGCTTCATGATAGTGAAAAGAAATACGGAGACAAAGTAGCGCTTCGTTTTCAAGATCAACAAATCTCATATAGAGAATTGAAGGACACAGTCGATCGGCTCGCCTCATCCTGGCACCACATGGGGATGAAAAAAGGAGAACGAATCGGCTTAATGTTATCGAATCAGCCTATGTATGTCTATGCGTATTATGCAGCTCAGAAGTTAGGCGCCATCGTCGTACAAATAAACCCCATGTATATGCCAAGGGAAATTGAAGAAATTTCACACGAGGTAGGTCTCTCTTACCTCGTGACAGAGAGCAGGTACATGGAGAAACTTGAGATTGTAATGAAATCATACTCTTTTGATCAGTTATTTCTTACAGATCAAAACAGTTCCGCCTTATTACCATATACTCATTTCATCGAAGTTCTGATTGAAGAGATGACTCCTGATCAAGAAGCCGTTCCAATTCAAGCCAGAGAAGATATCGCCGTCATCCAATTTACTGGTGGTACGACAGGGAAAATGAAAGGCGCTATGTTAACACATTATAATCTTGTTTCGAACGTGATTCAGAGTTATTTGATGTACGGAAATGAAATGAAGCTCGGTGAAGAAATCACATTAACAGCAACTCCTCTTTATCACGTATACGCAATGACAAGCGGAATGAATTTAAGTATTTATATTGGTGCTACCAATATTATTGTTCCTAAGTTCGATGTAAACGCCGTGTTACGAATCATTAGGGAAGAACAGCCTACCTTTTTTCCAGGTGTCCCAACAATGTACAACGCTTTTGTTAATCACCCAGATGTAGCAGAGTATGGGTTGAATTGCTTTAAATTTTGTTCCAGCGGGTCAGCTCCACTTCCGATCGAAGTGATAAATCGTTTCGAAGCAATAACAGGCGCAGTTATCGGAGAGGGATTTGGTATGTCAGAAACATCACCTTCTACACATCGAAATCCTCCATTCGGAGAAAGAAAGATTGGTAGTATTGGAATCCCTTTCCAGAAACAGATTGTCAAATCGTTGATGAAGATGGAAATGAACTTCCTCATAAAAGTGTTGGAGAACTCGCCATTAAAGGACCTCAGGTGATGAAAGGTTATTGGAATAAACCAGAGGAAACGAGTGAGAGTATAAAAAACGGATGGCTACGCACTGGTGATCTTGCAACGATGGATAAGGATGGTTACTTCTATATCGTCGGTCGGAAAAAGGAAATGATTATTACAGGAGGATTCAATGTCTATCCGCAGGAGATTGAAAGCGTTCTTTATGAACATCCTTCTGTGAAAGAAGCCGCTGTGATTGGCATTCCTCATGAATACAGTGGCGAAAGAGTGAAAGCGTTCGTTGTCGTAAAAGACGGTTCCATTTCAGAAGAAGAGCTCGTTGCCTATTGTTACGAGCATTTAACAAGATACAAAGTACCCAAGCAAATTGAGATAAGAGACTCATTGCCTAGAAATACAGTTGGAAAGTTACTTAAACGGCTTCTAATTACAGAAGAAACGATCGAAACAGGGAGGTAAGGAGTATGACTATAGAACGTGTTAGTAAAGTTGGTGTGATTGGATCGGGAACAATGGGGTCACAGATTGCGATGGTTTGCGCTCTTGCTGGTTATTCAGTTGTTTTAAACGATATAGAAGAACGTAGTCTTGATAAAGCTAGAAAGTCTCTTGAACGCCATATGGATCGCAGGGTGAAGAAAGGGAAATTGACAGAAGGGCAGGTGGCAGAAGCTTTTCAATTGATTCACTTTAGTACATCTTTAAACGATTTCAAAGAAGTCGATCTTGTTATTGAGGCAATCATTGAAAAGCTAGAGGTCAAAAGAGAATTATTTGCTAAGCTCGATCAAATTTGCCCCAATCACTGCATTCTCGCAACAAACAGCTCGACAATCGTTAGTTCAAAAATAGCAGACGCAACGGATCGTCCTGAAGCAATATGCAACATCCATTTCTTCAATCCTGCACTCGTCATGGATTTAGTAGAAGTTGTAAAAGGACCTCATACGTCTGATCAAACAGCAAATACAGCTTACGAATTTGTAAAATCCATTCACAAAACGCCGGTTCTATTGCAAAAAGAAATTTCTGGTTTTGTTGCAAACAGGCTTCTTGGAAAACTAATGGATGAAGCAGTTTACTTACTTGAGAACGGCTATGCAACACACGAAGAGATCGATCTCGTTTGCAAAAAAGCATTAAATCATCCGATCGGACCTTTTGCACTAATGGACCTCACTGGTATCGATGTGAATTATTATGTACGACAACAGCGATTTGAAGAGTCCGGAAATGAAGCCGATCGACCAGCACAAATCGTGGAAGAAAAAGTAAACAAAGGGGAACTTGGGAGAAAGACAGGCAAAGGCTTTTATAGCTATCAAACTTAAATGATGGGAGTCGTTTGATTATGGAAAATATCGTTTTCACTCAAGAAGATCAGCTTGCCTATGTAACGATTTCACGTCCTGACGTAAGGAACGCATTGAATAAAGAAACATTGAACGAATTAAAACAAACTCTGGAGAAACTTGAAGAAATGGACGAAGTGAAGTGTGTCATCATCACAGGTGAAGGAGAAAAATCATTTGCAGCAGGTGCAGATATTTCACAACTTGAAAAGAAAACCATGTATGATGCATTCAAATCAGGTAGCATGCAGGAAATCTATGATTATATCGAAGGCTATACGAAACCAACCATAGCAATGGTAAACGGTTATGCACTAGGTGGTGGATGCGAGCTTGCCATGGCATGTGACATAAGAGTTGCAGCAACTCATGCCAAATTTGGCTTACCCGAACTCAATCTCTCCATCATTCCTGGAGCAGGGGGCACTCAGAGGCTTACAAGACTTGTCGGTAGAGGGAAAGCACTAGAAATGATTTTAACAGGCAAATTGATTTCAAGTGAAGAAGCCACTGCGATTGGCCTAATCACTGAAATGGCTGAAATATCAAACTTAAAAGAAAAAACAGTTGAAATCGCCCAACAAATTATTAATAAAGGTCCGATGGCCGTTATGATGGCAAAACTCGCCGTTAATATGGGGGCGGATACAGATATGAAAACAGGTTTACTCATTGAAAAACTGTCACAAGCGATTCTTTTTGCTTCAGAAGACAAAAACGAAGGAACGAGAGCTTTTCTTGAGAAAAGAAAGCCCGTTTTTCAAGGTAAATAAAATGGAGACAAATACAAGCACTAAATATGAACGTGTTAGAAATGATTTTGAAACAAGTCCCTTTTTCAACTTATTAGGTTTTGAATTACGATCGATTACTGAAGATGAAGTCATCCTTGAGCTACCAATAGAAAGAAAACTATTAAACACACATGGAAGTTTGCACGGTGGTGTCTATGCAACGATGATCGACAATATTATTAGTTTGAAAATGCGTTCTATGATCGGCAGTCCTGTCATCACGATTAACTTAACCATCAACTATATTGCTCCAATCACAAGTGGGAAGATTATTGCAAAAGCGTTCGTCTATGGAGAAGGAAAGCGAACGAAAATGGGTGAAGGAGTTGTGATGGATGAGAACGGAAAGCTTCTTGCAAAAGGAAGTGGAACGTTTAAAGTGATTAAATCGAAAGAATAATAACGATCGTTAATGAAAAGAGGCGTTGCAATTGTCAATTCAAAAAATAGCAGTGATTGGTGCTGGAACAATGGGAAGAGGAATCGCTTATTCCGCTGCAGCGGCAGGTCTTTCCGTTATTCTTCAGGATGTCAGTGAGAGTTCATTAGATATGAGCAAATCCTATCTGAAAAAAGAGTTTGATCGATCCGTAAGGAAAGAGGTCCTTACTAAAGAATTAGCTGAAAAAAGATTTAAAGAAATAGTATTTACAACAGAACTATCTGAAGCTGCCAGGGATCGTGATCTAGTCATCGAAGCAGTTCTTGAAATAATGGAACTGAAAACAAGTATTTTTCAACAGCTTGATGACCTTACACCAGATCATGCTATCTTAGCTACAAATACATCAACCATGAGTCCAACTGAAATCGCTGCCCAAACAAAACGACCTAATCAATGTCTTGCCCTTCACTTTTTTAATCCTGTTCCAAAGATGAAGCTAATTGAAGTCATTTGTGGTTTAGAGACTTCTGAAGAAACGATTAGCCAAGCCATGGCCTTTGGGAAATCCATCGATAAGGAATGCGTTCGAATCAATGAATTTCCAGGCTTTGCTGTCAGCCGTATGAATTGTCTGATCGGTAATGAAGCGATGAATATGGTCATGGAAGGTGTTGGTTCACCTGAAGACATCGACAAGGCTATGAAACTAGGTCTAAACCATCCAATGGGTCCACTAGAACTCGCTGATCTAGTTGGTCTCGATACAAGACTTCGTAACATGCAATATCTATATGAAACGCTCGGAGAAAAATATCGACCATGCCCGATTTTAACGAAATACGTTAAAGCCGGAAGACTAGGTAGAAAAAGCGGAAGAGGATTTTATACATACGATTAAAAAGGAGAGACAAACATGGACTTTGAATTAGATCAGGACATTCAGTTTCTTAAAACCAACATCCGAAACTTTGTTGAAAATGAAGTCGAGAAGGTTGCCATGACGATTGAGCGCGAAGATCGTATATCAGACCGAATCATTGAGATGTCTAAAGAAATGGGATTATTCGGCTTAAGTATCCCAGAAGAATATGGTGGCTTAGGTATTGGCATGGTTGGAAAATGCGCTCTTTATGAAGAGCTAGGTAAAACCCATAATGGTTTTACTACACTGATAGGTGCTCATACAGGTATTGGTT
>ENA-ORXC01000376-ORXC01000376.1-marine-metagenome-genome-assembly--contig:-NODE-376-length-33636-cov-5.280580_pt1 | contig 33636 bp, 28 predicted proteins | sample MGYA00237865_ERZ511478 | MGnify/ENA metagenome assembly ERZ511478
ATTCCGCTTGTTTCTATCGTTTTACTAGTCTTGGCAAACAAGGCAATCAAGCGCGATGAAGATCTTGTAAAATCTGTTGATAGGTTACGATAAGTCTATAATCTTAGTTTTATTAGTGCGTAAAGCCTCTCATTTATTTGAGAGGCTTTTTTTATGCTTTCGCGAAAAATTGACTTCATCACCACATGTCGCCAAACACAAACTCTTTTCCACCTTTACACTCCTCATCAATCGTCATGCAATACTTACCGCTATTAAAACACTATTTATACCATAGATAATCATGCAGAAAGAAGAAGTTATGTAAATTACAGACTCATTTATCTATCAGACGTTTAAATATCTATGAGTCAAAGAGACTTAACATACGATTATATTATAGTAGGAAGTGGTTTTGGCGGCTCTGTAAGCGCACTGCGCTTATCACAAAAAGGATATAAAGTACTCGTGGTTGAAAAAGGAAAGTGGTACAAAGCGACAGATTTCCCTAAAACCAACTGGAATTTTAAGAAATGGCTCTGGATGCCATACCTGCGCTTTTTTGGGATTATGAAACTGTCCATATTTAAACACATCGCCATTATATCTGGAACTGGAGTAGGCGGCGGCTCCCTAGTATATGCAAATACATTACCTACTCCTAAAAGTGCTTTCTTTAACTCTGGAAGTTGGAAATCGCTTAATGATTGGGAAACCGACTTAAAACCTTATTATCAGGAAGCATTAAGAATGCTAGGTGCGACACAAAACCCTGCCTTATATGACGGAGATAAAGCTCTCAAAGCCGTAGCAAATGATTTGAATATTGCACAAAAGTTTAATCCTACGCGTGTCGCTGTATTCTTTGGAACTCCTAATAAAACAGTAAAAGACCCTTATTTTAATGGAGAAGGACCAGATCGTGCTGGATGTAATTTTTGTGGTGCTTGTATGACTGGTTGCCGCCATAATGCAAAAAACACGCTTGACAAGAACTACTTGTACCTTGCTCAAAAACACGGAGCCACCATCCTTGCCGAAAATGAAGTGTATGATGTACAACCACTAGATAAAAACGATAGTGCTCGAGGATATGAAGTTTCTATGAAAAGAAGTACACGCATCTTTGGTAAACATCAAAAAATCACCACCAAAGGCGTTATCTTTTCTGGAGGCGTACTAGGAACAGTCAAGCTTCTGCTAGCTCTAAAAACTAAATCTTTACCACATCTATCAGATCATCTAGGTGAAGATATACGAAGTAATAATGAAACGCTTATAAGTGTTTCCACACTAGAAAAAGATAAAAACCTCTCACAAGGTATCGCTATAGGAAGCATTCTTGATACAGATGAAAATAGTCATCTAGAGATATGTAGATATGGGGAAGGATCTAATGCATGGAAACTTGCACATTTACCTTACGTGACAGGATCAAACGTGTTCTCTCGACTTTTTAAGACAGCTATCAAGCTAATCAAAAACCCTGTAGATTATTTCAAAATTTATATTAGTAATGGATGGGCAAAAAACACGGTGGTGTTGCTCTTTATGCAAACACTTGATAGCACATTGCGCTTTAAAAGAAATGCTTTTGGAAAAATGACTTCTACCGTAAGTTCTGGAAAGCCCCCTACCCCATTTATTCCAGAATCTATAGCGCTTGTCAAATCTTACAGCAAGGCCATAAAAGGAGTAAGCACCTCTTTTGCCTTAGAAACACTTGCTGGAATACCATCTACAGCACACATACTAGGCGGTGCAGTAATGGGAGAAAATACAGAAAGTGGAGTTATAGATAAAGACAATAAGGTTTTTGGCTATAAGAATATGTTCGTGGTTGATGGGTCTATGATTTCGGCAAATCCTGGTGTAAATCCGTCACTTACTATTACTGCCATTGCAGAACGAGCGATGGATCAAATACCAAATAAGTAATCAGATAAAGCCTGAGATGCGTTTAACTTTTGTTACCAGAAAATGTTTCAAGCCTTAAAAATTGAGTCCACACTTACAAAATAGTGATACTTTTCCCTTTTAAACACTACCTTCACCGCCACTATGGAAAAAACAGAATTTTTAGAACAGCACTTATTTAATGATTTGACTAATCTCAATAAAGCGTCGGAGGCAGATGACTCTTACCAGTTCTCTGAGGCAGATTTTGAGATTGTATTACAGCGTGCAGAGCATTTTGGCTTAGGCGTCTTTACCATCGAATCATGGCACAACGGAGTGTCTTCTGGTGTATCAAAGCATGAGGATTTTAGGAAAAAAGCAACAGATGCCAAGTGGTATAAAAAAGCTTTTTTGACTTCTAGAAAAAGGCAGGCTGGTCTTACGTATGCTGGAACTTATAAGATTTCTAGTAAATTATTATCAAGAGAGACTTTTCAAGAAGAGGAAGAGTAAATCTTACAGACAATTAATTGAACGTATACAGGTTTTTAAAAGCAATGGCTCACAAAAGTTGGCAATTATTAAATGACTTAGAAATTTTTCGCGAAAGCGTAATACAACTATTTTATAGCATAATAATAATTAAAACCTACGCATAAAAAAACGCAACCATTTGTGGTTGCGTTTTCAAATTGATAATTATTGTTGTTACTAATTGTTCTTAAGCAACCTCTACATCATTCTTTTTTACAGCTAGCGCATAAATCACTAGTCCAAATCCTATTTTATTAATAGCATCTGCAATGTTGTAAGCAATATCTACGCTTCCTTTTCCTAGTAAGCTAGTGTACCACCCGTCTGTTCCTAACATGTACCCTAATGGATAGATAGCCCATCCTACAAGTACAAACCAGCATAAGATTTTATGCGCTTTGAGAATATCTCCGCCTGCGGACACTGCAATTTTCTTTGCACTACCAAACCATATTTCATATACTATGTAGAAATATGCAGCTCCAGAAATAGCTCCCCATAACGCTGCTTGATCTTGGAATACCGCTTCTCCAAAGTATCCTGTTACTAGCATGATTACAGAAAACAAGATAAGTTTCCACATTAAAGCGGGCTTTGCTCCAGCAACTTTTAAGATTAGGTAAAACTCAACACACATTAATGGCACTGTAAGTACCCAGTCTACGTATCTAAAGAAGGTAGGAGACTCTTGGATTGCAAACCAGTAATCTCTCATGTACCAGTAATGCACCGCAGCAATAAATGTAATTAACCCAGAAACTAGGACTGAGGTTCGCCACTTCTTATTAAATTGGCTAAGTGAAAGAAAGAAAAAAGCAGAAGCGGCCATCATGGCCATAGCACCTACAAAGAACGTAAAGCCTACATAGTCACTTGGATCTAGTTTTGTAGGGTCCGCTAGTAATAGTAATAAAAATTTCATAGCATTGATATTTTTAGTTGAACGTTTGTTTAAGTAAATTTAAATAATGTTAAACAGATAATCAATTAATTATTTCACAATTTTTTAAAAATATTATCAATATCTAAAATACTAATGTCAAAAATTTATAATATCGCAATCATAGGTAGTTTTGCAGGTTTGTGGATAGCCACGCTTTTTTCTAGTGATGTAGAAATGATTTTAGGGTTTTTATTGATTCTCACCTTTGGAATTATACACGGTTCAAATGATTTACTACTTATAGAGAAGTTATTTAATAAAGAGAAAAAAAGGAGTTTTATAAAATCACTTTTCCTTTATATACTTATGGTACTACTCACTTTTATTGCGTTTTACACAATTCCTTCTCTCACGATTCTTCTATTTATTATCTTTAGTGCTTATCACTTTGGCGAGCAACACTGGGAATCAAAAATTGATAACAACTATACATTACTAGCACCTATAGTACAGATGAGCTATGGAGCACTCATACTAGTGATCTTATTTTATTTTAATGCAACTCAAGTAGATCAGATTGTAACAGCAATCACTGGATCATCGTTCCCACCTGTTTTTCTAGTTTATGCCTTGTCCTGCATTATCACTATTCTCGCGATTACAATAACCATACTTGCTGTAAAGAGTGTCCTTTTTAGATCGCTTTTATTAAAAGAAATTTTCTTTCTAGGATTACTTATTTTGATTTTCAAAATGTCATCTCTCATCTGGGGGTTTACCATATATTTTGTACTCTGGCATAGTCTTCCATCGCTTTTTGAACAAATACATTTTATTTATGGTAGATTTACTAATGAGTCCGTGTGGTGTTATGTAAAAAATGCGCTACCCTATTGGATTATTTCTGTGATAGGTATCGCCCTAAGTTATTTTTGGCTTAAAGAAAGTGTACTATTCTTTGCAATTTTCTTTTCCTTTATTGCTGCAGTAACATTTCCACACTCCTTAATTATATCATTAATGTTTAAAAAGATTAACAATAAGAAAAACTCAGTATTATGAAACATTTTTTTTTGTTGTTCTTAGGTCTCGCTTTCGCGAAAACGTATGCACAGCAACCCGTAGCTACTCCTGGTCATGTAATAAGTGATTTTGGAAAAACGTATGAGGTTGTACATCCAGATTTTAAGACAGATACCACAGCAATTTTTAAGGTAATTTTTGATATTGCAAAGGCTCCCGAGAATCCTAGCGCAAGCAATCCATACATAGAGACAATGGCTAGATTCCTTAATATGCATGAGAAAGCAGGTGTACCATTATCACATATAAACATACGCGCCGCCATACATGGACAAGCGGCTTATAGCTTGCTTACCAATGAATTGTATAAAGAGAAATATGGTGTAGATAATCCAAACATCGAATTACTAATGGCACTTAAAGAAGCAAACGTATCGCTCATACTTTGTGGTCAAACTGCTGGAGCACGCAATATTACTAAAGAACGAAGGCTGGAAATAATTGACGTAGGGCTCTCTGCAATGACGGTCTTGAGCCAGTCACAAATGGAAGGATATACACTAATTGCTTTTTAAAAACCGTTATACTAGTTATTGCTGTATAACATTACATAATCCTAACTATGCGTTTTACGTTTATACTTATTTTTTCCTTTATAACGCTATGTGCTTCCACACAAGAAGTTACCCGTCAAGACAGTCTCCGTGGGTCTATAACACCACAAAGAGCCTGGTGGGACCTTGTACATTATGATCTTTCTGTCTCAGTAATGCCTGCATCTAGATCAATAAAAGGTACCAATATCATGACTTACCGGGTGCTTAATGAAGGAACAACGGAGTTACAAATAGATCTTCAATCTCCTATGGAACTTACGTCTGTAATGCAAGATGGATATCCTTTAAAAGTACGTTCTGAAGGTGATGCTCACTTTATACAAGTAGAAAATATACAAGCAGTAGGTGCGCTTAAGTCCATTCATTTACATTTTGAAGGTAGCCCGCTTGTTGCTGTAAATCCACCTTGGGATGGCGGCTTTAGCTGGCAGCAAGATAGTAATGGAGCTCACTTTATAGCTACCTCTAATCAAGGTATAGGCTCTAGCGTGTGGTGGCCTAACCGTGATCACCCTGCAGATGAGGTAGATAGCTTAGACATGCATATTACGGTACCTAAGGATCTAGTAAATGTTTCTAATGGTAGACTTATAAAAATTGATAGTACGAGTGCTACAAAAACATATCACTGGGCAGTGAGAAACCCTATTAATAACTACGGCGTTAACCTCAATATAGGTGATTATGTGAACTTCTCCGAAGTATATAACGGTGAGAAAGGACCGCTAGACATGAGTTACTGGGTGTTACGTGAAGACGAGAAAAAAGCAAGGGAGCAGTTTAAACAAGCACCTATGATGATGGAGGCTTTTGAACATTGGTTTGGTCCTTATCCATTTTATGAAGATAGTTTTAAACTAGTGCAAGCTCCCTATCTAGGGATGGAACATCAAAGTTCTGTTACCTACGGTAATAAGTTTGAGAATGGTTATTTAGGAAGTGACCTCTCTGGGACTGGACAGGGACTTAAGTTTGATTTTATTATCATACATGAATCTGGTCACGAATGGTTTGCAAATAATATCACAAATAAAGATATTGCAGATATGTGGATACATGAGAGCTTTACAAATTACTCAGAAAACCTGTACCTAGACTACCACTTTGGGAAAGATGCGGCTAGAGAGTATGTTATAGGCCTGCGCAAGAGAATTAAAAACGACCGGCCTATCATAGGGGATTATAATGTAAATCGTTCTGGAAGCGGTGACATGTACTACAAAGGATCAAACGTATTACATACCATACGCACTATAGTAGATGATGATGATCTATGGCGACAAACGCTGCGCGGACTCAACACAGCGTTTTATCATAAAACAACTACAAGCGCCATGGTAGAATCATTCATGTCTACAACATTGAATCAAAATCTTACACCCGTCTTTGATCAATATTTAAGAACCACAAAGATTCCAACTTTTGAGTTTAAGAAAGATAAAAAGAAACTAAGCTATCGCTATACAGATGTGATTACTAATTTTACAATGCCCATTTACATTATGATCAATGGAAACTTACAATGGATTACTCCTACAGATCAATGGCAAGAAATAAAAATGTCTAAAAAAATAGAAAAGGTTACCATCCCAGATGACTTCTATATTAATCATAGAAAATTGTAGTACCTTAACATATATAAAGAAATACAAAAACTGCTTTATTAATCAATAATACACCGTTACTTTATAATAAGTAACCATCTAGATCATGCTTTTAAAATGGAGTTTACTATTTATTTTCTTATCACTGCACGCTCCTACAGCTCCATTAGATGCGTTTTCTAAAGGGAAACAGCAGCAATTTTTTCCCAAGGAGCTCAAAAAAAAACAAGTTTATCTTGGCATGACGCTTTCAAAGTTTAATAAGAAAGCTCCAAAAGCTACACGCACTGACCTGGAGTCTACATTTAACATAGCATACATAGAAACAGTAACTGACCAAGCTATAACATCCTACCGCTATCTATTTACAAAAGAAAAAGAGCCTTTATTATATGCTATTACTATTGCTTATAAAGATATGAATACCGTACGATCTCGTGCAGAAGCCATCATGGGAAAACCTACACAAAACGAAGAATGGAGAATGGAATCTACAACCATAAAAGAAGACTTTGTGATGGGCGCTTGGACCTTTGGACATAAACTGGTTTACGGAGCAACTATCGTTAACAGTGAATGGGAAAAAGGATTCCCATCTAACTAACAAATAAGATACTAGTCAAAACGTATCGCCTTAATAGGGCTTATTTTTGTAATGATATAGGATGGAATTAATAGAATAATCACACAAACCGTAAAAACACCTATATTGAGAAAAAGTACGTGCCAGAAATCTATTAAAACAGGAGCCTCACTCACATAATACGTAGATGGGTCTAAGGTGACAAAACCAAATATCTTTTGAGCATATAATATCCCTAAACCTATAAGATTACCCCAGAACAAGCCTACCCCTATAAGGTACATTGCATTATAGATAAAAATCTTGCGCACACTCCAGTTTGATGCTCCTAGTGCTTTAAGAACTCCTATCATTCTTGTGCGTTCTAACACAAGAACAAGCAGCGCAACAATCATATTTATACCTGCAATAAGAATCATAATGACAATAATTAAAATGATATTAAAATCAAATAATTTAATCCACTCAAAAATATTATAATTACTTTGTATGACAGAGATGGATCTTAATGTAGGCCCAGAATTTTCATAGACTTTATTGTTAAGTGCTTCAAGGTTATCAAAATCATCTACAAACACCTCAAAAGCTCCAACCTCGTCTTTCTCCCAGTTATTTATACGAGTAAGATGGCGGCGATCACCCATAATATATACTTTATCAAATTCTTGATAAGCACTCTCATAAAGTCCCACAATCTCTAAGGACCTCGGTCTAAATCTCGTATTTTCTTTATTTATAAATTGTATGATAGCTTTATCACCTACCTTAAAGCCTAGACGATTTGCTAGATATGTACTAAAGATAGTTTCATTATTAAGCGTTCCCGTGAGTACTGGCTTTCTTCCCTCCACGATATATTGTTCTATACGAGACCAGTCATAATCATCCCCTAGTCCTTTGTAAATAACCCCTTCAAAAGTTGCTGCTGTTCTTATCACACCGGCCTTTACCGTGATTGCTTGTACATGAGTAACCTCAGGTACTGCTTTAAAATCTGGATAGAATTCTTGCTGTATAGATACTGGATTTGTAGTCTCCTCACTATTATTTCCGTCAAAGTTAGACACTACGATATCTCCAGAAAAGGCAGACACCTTCTGTCTAATCTCTCGCTGGAGACCTAGACCTGTTGCTATAGAAATAAGCATCATCACCATACCAATCGCAATTGCCACGATAGCAATTTTAATAATCGTACTGGAAGCACTACTTTTATACGATGTCCCGCTACTTAAGCGTTTGGCTATAAAATACTCTAAATTCAAATGCGTCTTATTTTATTCAAAAATACCCTTTTTTTAATGCTCACGCTGCTTATTTCATGTGCAAATAGTGGTGGAGATCATAACGCTTTCGCGAAAGCGGAATTTAAAAAAGAAACCGTACTTAAAGAATCTACTTCTCAAGATCCGATAATTACCGCTGCCAATAGAACAGACCTGTACCTACCGTTACTTAAAGGCAAAAAAGTAGGAGTGGTGACTAACAAGAGTGGCCTCCTCTTTAAAAGTACTCCGCATACTGAAAAGGAAAGTACGCACCTCGTAGATTCACTCATTGCTAGTGGTATCAAAGTAGTGCGCGTGTACTCACCAGAACATGGTTTCCGTGGGGATGTAGATGCTGGAGAACAAGTAAAAGATGGAAAAGATCCAAAAACTGGACTTGATATTATCTCTCTTTATGGTAAAAACAAAAAGCCTAGCCAGAAGCAACTAGAAGGACTTGATGTGATTCTTTTTGATATTCAAGATGTGGGTGTTAGATTTTACACCTATATTTCTACACTTACCTATGTCATGGAAGCCGCTGCCGAAAAAGGTATTCCTGTAATTGTGCTAGATAGACCTAATCCTAACGCTCACTACATAGACGGCCCTACTCTTGAGAAAGAGCACTCGAGTTTCTTAGGAATGCACGAGGTGCCGCTAGTATATGGAATGACCATAGGAGAGTATGCAATGATGGTCAATGGTGAGGGCTGGCTCCACAATAAAATGCAGTGCGATCTCACAGTAATTCCATTAAAAAATTGGACTTATACTACTCCATACTCGCTACCTACCCGTCCATCTCCTAACTTGCCAAATGATAAGAGTATTAACCTCTACCCTAGTCTAGGTTTCTTTGAAGGAACAACTATAAATGCTGGTAGAGGAACAGAAATGCAGTTTCAACGATTTGGCGCTCCAGATTTTTCACCTAGTCTTTTTACCTTTTCTTATACTCCTGAGCCCAATTTTGGTTCAAAAAATCCTAAACATAAAGGAGTGCTATGTTACGGTGTAGATTTGAGCAATCAAGCTTACATGAGTAGTGTTAACCTAGAATGGCTCATAGAAGCCTATACCGCAAGTCTTGACAAAAGCACCTTCTTTAAAACAGCTAGTTTTACACTACATGCTGGAAATAAAAAACTACAACAACAAATTGTGGATGGTTACACATTTAAGGAGATCAAGCGCGACTGGATAAAAGACATAGCAAACTTTAAAAACAAACGCAAACAGTACCTCATGTATGAATAAGGATCTTTTTAATAGTACGCTTAAAGCGAAAATTGAAAAGGTTTTCACACAGTTTAAAAGTGAATCCATTACGGCAGAGCAACAGGCTATAGTAAACGAGGGATTTGTTTTTTCTGAGGTAAATCCCAAAGCCGAAATTCTCGTGATGGGTATGAACCCTTCATTAAGAAATGACTTTGTAAATAGTAATGGATATAGCTATAATTATGACAACCTAGGCACTGACCGCTATTTTAAAAAATTCTCCTACTTACTTAAGGATTTTGAACAATATGGGATTACATATTGTGATCTGTTTTATCAACGTCATACAGAACAAAAGCAAATAGAACATTTCCTCAAAGAAGAGAAAGGACATAGGTTCTTAAAAAATCAATTAGCCATTACAAAAGAGGTTATTGAATATATCTCGCCTAGACTCATATTATTATTTAATAAGCAGGGAGCATCATTCTTCTCTAAAGAATGGATAGGTTACACGCTAGCTTCTAGTGTTAATTATCTAAATAGTGCAGAACCCATTGAAAACTTATATCTTATTAAGGAATTAAATACTCCTATATATTGTTCCTCATTTCTAGGTTATAGAACCCGTAAAAAAACGTACGCAAGTTTAGAAAGAGACCTTCCACTACTCTTACAATCAGGCCTATAAACATATAAAAGCGCTATTAAATATCAATAATGACCGCTATTTTATCGTACTTTAATCACGGTATAATTCCTCACCAAAGAAATAATATTGAAAAATAATTGAAATAAATCCATTTTCGTTAGATTTTTATAGTAGTTTTAACAAAAATTAACAAATTATAACTAATTAAATCAACATCTAATCATGTTAAGAAACACATTAACCCTTTTAGGCCTTTTAATAGGTTTAACAGCATTTGCACAGGTCACAGTGACGGGTGTTGTAACAGATAAGAATAACATTCCTATATCTGGAGCAAATATTATTGAAAAAGGAACTACAAATGGTACCATTACCGATTTTGACGGTAATTATAACATTACCTTACAAAGTGATGCTACTTTAGAAATAAGCTACTTAGGTTTTGACACGCAACGTATTGCAGTAAACGGTAAAACATCTATTAATGTAACACTTGCAGAAGGTGTAGGTCTTGGTGAAGTAGTACTTGTAGGTTCAAGAACAGCTCCACGTAGCCAGATTGATACTGCAGTCCCTATTGATGTAGTATCTGCAAAAGAGCTTCAAAGTACTGGACAAGTCACATTTGATAAAGCACTTCAATACAAAATACCATCTTTTAACACCGTACAGACACCTGTAAATGATGCAACTTCTCTTCTAGATCCTTATGAAATAAGAAATATGGGGCCTTCAAGAACATTAATACTAATTAATGGTAAGCGTAAAAACTTAAGTGCTCTTCTTTATACGCAAACTTCACCTGGACGCGGTGAAACTGGGGCAGATATTTCTGCAATTCCTACAGATGCTATTAAGCGTGTAGAAATTTTACGTGATGGTGCATCTGCACAGTACGGGTCTGATGCAATTGCAGGGGTAATGAACATCATTTTAAAAGATGACGTAAACCCAGGATCTGCAACACTAAGAACAGGAATTACTTCTCAAGGTGATGGAGAAATGATAGGTGTTGCTGTTAATAGTGGTAGTGAAATAGGTGATGGTAAAGGTTTTATTAATTACACCATAGACCTTTCTAAAGTAAGTCTAACAAACAGACCATTTGACGTAGACGCTGCTGGAGAGGCGGCAGATTTTGGGGCAGACATTGCAGATGTAGAAGAATTTTTATCTCGTAACCCAGACGCAAATAATATAAATGGTGTACCAGAAACTGCATCAAGTAAATTTCTTATTAACGGGGGATTTGACGTTGCAGAGAATACAGAATTGTATTTTAACACAGCTTATGTTTATAAGAAGGTTAATAGCTTTGCAAATTATAGGACTCCTTACTGGAGAACTTTAGATGACTTTCCATATTTAGCAGATTTTTTCCCAGGAGACAACCCTAACAATGCAGGTGGATATGATGGATATGTCCCTACTTTTGAAGGGCTACTTAATGACTATAATGGAACTGTAGGTGTAAGATCTGTTATCAATGACTGGAATATTGATGCAAGTTATACTACTGGTGGTAACTCACAAACATACACAGTAAACCAGTCTCATAATAGGAATGAAGTGTTTGCTCCAGAGTTTAATGCAGAAACTGGTGAGTTTGAACCTGTAGAATTATACCGTGAAAATAGCCAGCAATCTTTTAATCCTGGTGGAACTAGATTCACGCATAACGTTGGGAATATAGATATATCAAGAATACTTTCTGATAAAGTAAGTATTGGTTTTGGAGCTGAGTTTAGAAATGAAGTTTTTGAAGTGATCGAAGGAGAACTCGCTTCTTACGATGGTGGTGGTGCAGATTCATTTGCTGGAAATGCTCCAGAAAACTCAGGTAAATTTGACCGTTATAACTTTGGAGGATACTTTTCTTTAGATTATGATGTTACTGATGCTTTCTTATTAAGTGGTACTGTGAGATCAGAAAATTATTCTGATTTTGGAGATACGTTTGTTTATAAATTTAGTTCTCGATATAAAATTACAGATAAGCTTACAGCTAGAGGTTCTTATTCTACAGGTTTTAGAGCTCCTACCTTACACCAGATTTTTACTCAAAAAACTCAATTTAGTTTTGTCCCAGGATCTGGTATTCAAGAGGGAGGTTTAGTAAACAATGTATCGTCGGCTGCTAGACTATTAGGAGTTCCTCAACTAGATGCAGAGGAGTCTACAAACTTTACTGTAGGTTTTGGCGGAAAACTAGCAAACAACCTAACGTTTACGTTTGATTACTATAGTATTAATGTAAAAGACAGAATCGTGTTAGGAACAGAAATCACTGCTACTGGTGATGCTACAAATCCTCTAGACATCTTTCTAAACAATAATAACTTAAGTGATTTGAGCTTCTTTTCAAACGCTATTGATACTAAGACGTCTGGAGTTGACGTAGTAATTAGTAAAAACAATATTTCTTTAGGAAATGGAAGTTTAGATCTTAATCTTTCTGGAAACTATACAATTACAAATGAGCTTGATGGTCCTGTAAAAGATATTCCTTTAGTTGCAAATTCTGGACAATCTGTTGTAAATGATACTCAAGAAGCATTATTTTTCACTTCTAGACCACAAACTAAGTGGATTTTAGGAGCTAACTATGAGATTGGAAAATTTGGTCTTTCATTAAATAACACATACTTTGGAAAAAGTAAGTTTGCTCAACAAGGATTACAAGATTTAGAAGGTCTATTTCTTAATCCCGCAGATATTCCTGCTGGTGCTACTATAGATGGAAGTTCAGATCTAAGAACTGAATTTATTCCTAAAATCGTTACAGATCTAGGAATTAACTATAGTGCAACAGAAAACGTAACCATTGCATTAAATGTAAATAATATCCTAAACGTATTACCTGAATGGGAATTTACAAATGCAACTGCTACAGGTCAAGCAATTCTTGATGGAGCTGCTGTTTCTAACTCACCTTCTAATTTGATTACATTTAATCAACGTTATGCACAAACAACGTATGATGGTTCTCACTTTAGCCAGTTAGGAACTATGTTTAACTTATCTGTTAACTACAAATTCTAAATATCTAATTACTTATCAAAAACCTCTCTATATTCATTTATAGAGAGGTTTTTTTGTAAAAAACATATTATCTTGTAATCTTTACACTAGTATTACGTTTAACTATATGTATCGTACTTCAACATTAAACACCTATTATTGATGAAAAATATTGCAATTCTTTCCCTCTTGCTTCTTGTAAGCCTAAGTTCATGTAACGATGACATCGATGATTCCCTTAGACTGGCGACTACTGTTGAGATTTCAGATTTTGTATACAGAGGTTTAAATTTTTGGTCCTTATATAAGGAAGATGTTCCAGAGCTTGCAAATAACTTTTTTGAAAATGAGGAGGCAAGACTTGATTTTTTAAATCAGTTTTCATCACCAGAAGCAGCTTTTAGTGCACTTACCTCATCACGAGATCGCTTTAGTATATTAAGAGATGATTATATAGCATTAGAAAATTCACTAGCAGGTATAAGAACTTCCTCGGGCTTAAATCTATCTTTGTTAATAAGCCCTAATGATCCTACTACCGCTTTTGGCGTAGTAAGGTATGTAGTAAATAATAGTCCCGCAGATCTTGCAGGTGCACAAAGAGGAATGATTTTTACTCTCGTAGATGGCCAACCTTTGAGAAGAGCAGATGGACAAGCTATAGACGGTAATACAAGCTTTAATAGCTTTTTTACACCAGACAGTTATACCATAAGTCTAGCTACTTATGATGGAACAGATTTTACAACCACTGGTGAAGAAATTGTAATCACTAAGACAGAACTTACTATAAATCCAGTTCACACAGTAAACGTATTAAGCGTAGGAGGCAATGAAATAGGATATTTACACTACACAGGTTTTACAAATGAATTTGATAGCGAACTCAACGCTGCTTTTGCTCAGTTTCGTAATGCAGGAGTAACAGACCTTATTCTTGATCTAAGATATAATGGTGGAGGCTCTATAGAAACTGCAAATGATCTATCTACTATGATAACCGGACAGTTTAATGGTCAAGAATTTATAACGCAACAATATAATACAGATAGAAATCCAGATAATGAATTTATTAGAAGATTTAATAATAACCTTGGCTCTGGTGATGATGGACCTTCTATTAATAGTTTAGGACTTACCAGAGTATTTGTATTAACCACAGAAAGAACAGCAAGTGCAAGCGAACTCATTTTAAGTGGTCTTGATCCTTATATTGAAGTAATTCAAATAGGTACTAATACCGTAGGTAAATTTGAAGGATCCTTTTTATTATATGATGCTCCTGCACCAGATTTTCGTCGCTCACAAGCAAACCCTAATCATCGCTATGTAATGCTTCCTTTAGTATTGAGGTCTGTAAATGCAGATGGATTGACGGATTACTTTGATGGATTTACACCAGATGTATTAATCACAGAAGATTTTGCAAACTTTGGACAGCTAGGAGAACAAGGAGAACCTTTCTTAGATGCTGCTATAGATGTTATATTAAATGGTAGAAGTAGTGTAGATTACCATACCGGCATACAACGTTCTATTTATGACTCAGAACAAGAAGATCCACTCTACCAGCTTATGATGGTAGAGAGTATTGATTTATAGCATTAAGAATTGATAAAATAAAAAAAGGGGTAACAACATGTTACCCCTTTTTTGTTACTCTTAAATCTAAGTGTATATACTATTCATTAAAATATATCTGTTCTGTACCTAAACTTGCACTCAGTGTAGTAGTGATAGTGCCAGATGTAAGATCATAAACCTCTATAGTTCCATTACCTTCAAAACCTGCTGCATTTGCGCCTATTAAAACATTGCCTCTTATAACCATATTAAATAAGGATAATCCAGTTAATTCTGGAGTAGTAGGTATTGCAAAGTCTGTACTAGAAGAAACAAAAACTTCCCCGTTTAGATAGTAATAGATATTCTGTCCTTCTATATTGATATAATTAGGGTGATTTGTCACCGCTCCAAAATCAAATGACGTAGTTACCGTATTTGTAGTTGTATTTATTACAGATAAACTTCCTGCTGTCTCAGTACCTGAAAATGCAGGAGCACCTCCAGCAAGCACCCATAGATTCCCTGCGCTATCTAGCTCTAATCCATTAGGTACATCACCTACTGGTATTGTTGTAACCACAGTATCTGTAGCAGGATCAATCACAGTAACAATGTTATTTACACCAAAACCACCTTGGTGCGTGATATAAAGATAAGTACCGTTAAAAAGAATTTCCTCAGGTCCTTCTTCTACTGCAATAGTACTAGTAATTGTATTAGAAGCAAGGTCAATAACTGCAACATAATCATCTGTTGCATCTGCACCATCCCCCCAGTTAGTCAAATATCCCTTACCGTCTACACTTGCAAAAAATCTTGGATTAGAAAGTCCCGCATCAATACGAGCTATTTCTTCAAAGGTATATCTGTCTACTATTGTAAGTCTATTCCCAATATTTGCAACCACATAGGCATTATCCTCTGTAAACCCTATAGATTGTACAATGTTACCTAGGTTATCATTGTTTACTGTTTGATAAATATCATTTTCGATAGTACTAAATCCTTCGTCGATAAACGACACTGTTCCAAAACCAGTATTAAAGGGTCCTTGATTAGTTACTAGAAATCCATCTCTATAAGGTTCATCTAGCGTTATAACTGTTGGATCAACTGGGTTTGTTACGTCATCATCATTTTCACATGAGAATGTCATAAATGATAAAATAGATAATGCAAAAATTGTTTTTTTCATAATTGAGTTTAAAAGGTGTACGTTGTTTGTATTAAAAAATTGCGCCCTGGATTAGGTCTAAAGGCGACGGTCTGGTAGTTAGTATTTAAAATATTATTTATTTGTGTTGAGAGTATCATTTTATGATTTCCATTTTCAAAAAGCGCTGCAGAGATTCCTGCATTTGCCACAAACGAGCCAGGCACCTCTGAGGTATTATCGCTAGTAGTAAATACATTTCCATTATAAACACCTTGGATATATGAACTCAACAAACCATAATTATGGCTCACACCTAAAGTTCCCTTATTTTTGGGAACATAAATGAGCTGTTTATTAGTCTCCGTATTCTTTGCAACGGTGTAAGCATATTGTGTAGTAACGGCAAAGAGATGTTTTCCTATTTCCTTGTCAAGTTTAAAAGAAAATTCGGCTCCATAATGCTGTGTATCTGCAATATTTATAGGGCTCCAAATTCCTGCACTATTAGGCTGCCATTTAATAAGATCATCGGTGTCAATATAAAAACCTCTTAAACCTACAGTTATGTTATTTTGACTTTTAGAAATCCCCACTTCTGCTTGCTTACTAGTTTCAGGAAGGATATCAGGATTACCTATGGCTCCTGGACCAGCCCAGTAAGTGTCATTAAAGGTAGGTATACGGTAATTGCGGGAAGCGTTGAAAGATAACTTATACGCTTTCGCGAAAGCGTAATCCAGACCAACCCCTAGCAAGAATGGACTACTATAATCTTCAACAACTTCCTGCCTTACCTGTATTTCATAACTCAATGCCTTTTGCAATTGATGTTTCCACAATGCCACAGCAGATGCACTCGTTCTGGAAGTACTCTCAATAGAGGCTCCCACTGCCGAAATGGTATTGATTTCTCCCAAAAATGTAAGTCTTTTTGAAGCGTCAAATTTTAATGTACCCTCATAATTTGCGAGGTAACGAGTGGCTTTGCCTAAGTCATTAAGTGCTGTCTCATTATTTGCAAAATATCTAAATTGCTCATAAATATGTGCTAGCCTCAGTGTACCTTCGTATCGCTTACTTAAATTTTCCCAAGCTAGTAGTGTTCTTGTATTGCGGTCCTCATAAGCATCATTAGACGGTGCAGTAAGTGTTCTAGAGAAATTGCGATCTCCTATATACGTGTTATGATGTAATTTTAAAATGTGTGTATTATTGTCATCACTTGATAATAAATAGCCAGCATTTAGATTAAGATCTAGATTCTCATATTGTCCATTTTCATTAAAAAGATCATCTGTATCTAGATAATCAAAGTCATTTTCAGATTCTTGAAAATCTGCTCCAACGTCTATATAGAAACGATCTGTAGAAAATCGAGTCTTCACATGCCCTACCTGCGTATCAAAACTTCCATAACCACCAGATATTCTGGTCTCTATATGTTTATAAAACTCAATTTCATTATTGAGGTGTACGCTTCCACCTATAGCTCCAGATCCATAAATGATGCTACCTCCGCCTGCACGCACATCAAGGTTGTCATAATTATTGGTAGAAATAGTATTAAAATCTGTTTGGCCCGTGAGCTGACTGTTAATGTTTATACCATTCCACACCACCGCTGTTTGAGAAGCATTAGTCCCTCTAAAAGATGCCGAAGAAACTCCTCCAGGTCCATTTTCTCTAAAATATATACTTGTATTATTTTTTAATACCTCTGTGAGAGAGGTTCTAGATTGCTGTAATATGCTGTCTGATACTTTTTGAATACCAATTCCTACGCTGTGCTCTCGTAACTTTAAGTCACTCAATATCACCTCAGGTAAAACTTGAAGTGTATCTATCTGTCCAACAGATGCATGTGCACAGAGCATCACAGCAATAAAAAAGAAAATATGTCTCATCATCTACCGCCTCTTTACCCGAGAGTCGCTTGATTTTAATTAAGAATTGTGGCAGGTCTCCTGGCTTGCTTTTGTTACACCTTCCCATCACAACACCTTGTGACAGTGGCTTTGTAGTAGTAACAAACCCATAATGGGCTTAGCTTACAGTTGCGGGAACAGCTTCCGTTTTTAACGAAATTCCCTATTAATCCTCCTTGCTCGTGTGGCACATTAGAACCAAAATTCATCACAAAGATACATAACTAAGCCCCAGTCTATCTATAAATTTTTAAAAACTAATCACGTGTATGGTAACTCATTTGTAAACTTAAACACGCCCTTGTCACATTGATTTTTTTAATGCTACTTTTGACAAATGAAGAATGCTACACTACTTATTGTTATTTTATTATCGCTTTTCATTTCATGTAAAGAGGAATCAAAAGAGCTAGAAAAAGACGATAGCAAAGGCGCATCATTGTCTATAGATTATGCAAATGGCTTCTCCATAACGCGCTACCCTACTCACACCATTATAACAATAACAGAAGCATTTCCTAGAGCTCAAAAGGTGTTCAAATACGCACTAATCCCAAAAGATTCTTTAGGAAAAAATATAGATAATGAGTCGTCTAATGAACTAGAAGAAACACTTAAATCACAAGGTGTAGATGCCATTCTCAGAACGCCGTTAAACGCTGTTGTCGTTACTTCCACCACGCATATTCCATCATTAGAAATGCTAGGAGTGGCAGAAACTTTAAAAGGTTTTCCTAATCTTGATTATATTTCTAGCCCGCTTATGCGAAAGCGTATTGCAAACAAAGAAATTATCGATCTTGGGCAAAACGAATCTCTTAATACAGAACTTACAATCGAGCTACATCCAGAAGCAATGATAAGTTTTGGAGTAGAGGGCGAAAACAAGGCATTAAGCAATATACAACGTGCAGGAATTCCTGTACTGTATAATGGTGATTGGGTAGAAAAAGACCCACTAGGAAAAGCAGAATGGATTAAATTTTTTGGAGCACTTTATGGCAAAGAAAGCGAGGCAGATAGTATTTTTAAACACATAGAAAAAAACTATAATACGCTAAAAGGGCAGATATCTTCTATAAAAAATAAGCCTACTGTATTAAGTGGAGGTATGTTTAAGGATATCTGGTATTTACCTAAAGGTGATAGCTGGCAAGCAAAAGTGCTTGAAGATGCTGGCGGTAATTACTTGTGGTCTGAGACCAAAGGATCTGGAAGTATTGCACTTAGTATAGAATCTGTACTAGAAAAAGGACAACAAGCAGACTTCTGGATAGCACCTGGACAGTACACAAGTTATGCTAAGCTTGCGAGTGACAATCCCGCTTATGCTCAGTTTGACGCATTTAAAAACAAGAAGGTTTACACGTTTGCAAAATACAAAGGAGAAACTGGTGGACTCTTATATTACGAGCTAGCGCCTAACAGGCCCGATTTAGTATTACGTGATCTTGCCAAAATCTTACATCCAGATATTATTGCAGAGGAGTTCACTTTTTTTGACACACTAGATGAATAACAAGAGCTACACCTCTATTTTTCTTATACTAACACTAGCCTTGATAGTATGTATACTAGCAAATCTAAGTCTAGGATCTGTTGGTATACCTATAAAAGAGGTAATTGCAAGCCTTACTGGTGGTCATGTTTCAAAACCATCTTGGGAATATATTATTGTAGATTATAGACTACCTAAAGCTATTACTGCAATCATTGCTGGATCTGGACTTGCGGTATCTGGATTACTCATGCAAACACTTTTCCGTAATCCGCTGGCTGGGCCTTTTGTTTTGGGTATCAGTAGTGGAGCAAGTTTAGGGGTTGCATTGTACATTCTGGGAGGTACCGCCCTCGGACTTTCTACGGTATTTATTTCTGGCAAATGGGGTCTTATTATTGCCGCAAGCGCAGGTAGTTTTCTAGTATTACTTATGGTTATAGGAGTTTCCACACGAGTAAAAGATACCATGGCTTTACTCATTATAGGCCTTATGGTGGGCAGCCTTACCAGTGCCGTAGTGAGCGTTCTCGCTTACTTCAGTAAAGCCGAAGAGTTACAGCGTTTTGTTTTCTGGTCTTTTGGGAGTCTTGGTGATTTATCATGGAATGGCGTAGGGATTTTGGCACTTTGCTTTACTATTGGAATCTCACTGGCTATTGGAAGTCTAAAATCCCTAGATAGTTTCCTTCTGGGTGATGCCTATGCAAAAACTATGGGGACGAGATTCTCACGAGCAAGGTTCCTCATTATTATTGCAACAAGCTTGCTAGCAGGCAGCATTACTGCCTTTGCTGGTCCTATTGCTTTTATAGGCCTTGCAGTACCACATCTTATACGCCAGGTAATTAATACTACACGCCATATTATATTATTACCCGCAGTTATTATGGGAGGAGCTATATTAATGCTTATTTGTGACACCATTGCACAAGTACCTTATAGCGAGTTCACGCTTCCCATTAATGCAATTTCTGCGATGGTGGGAGCTCCTGTTGTAATTTGGTTATTAGTGCGCACAAAGAAATTACTTTTCTAGATGAATAATCCGAGCTCACATAGCATTTTACAAACTCGAGATCTTTCTATAGGTTATCTTGCATCGTCAGTAAACACTGTTATTGCTAGCGACATAAACCTAGATATTTATAAAGGAGAACTCGTAGGTATTGTGGGAATTAATGGTGCAGGAAAGTCTACATTGCTTCGCACTTTATCTGGATTACAACCTACTGTGAGTGGTGAGGTTACGCTTTCGCGAAAGCAAATAAAAACTATTACTCCATCCCTACTTGCGCAACAACTGAGTGTTGTGCTTACTAATCAACCTATTTCAAAAAATCTCTCTGTTGCCGAACTTGTAGCCTTAGGAAGACAACCTTATACTAACTGGCTAGGAACCAATTCTGATACTGATAGAGCAGTGATTATCGAAGCTTTTAAAAACACAGAAACACTCGCTCTAAAGGACAAAAAATGTCACGAGCTTAGTGATGGGCAGCTGCAGCGGGTTTTAATTGCACGTGCACTAGCGCAAGATACGGACGTTATTTTACTAGATGAGCCTATGACGCATCTAGATTTGCATCACAAAGCATCTCTATTAAAATTACTCACTGCTATTGCTCATAAACATGGTAAAACGATATTGTTTTCTACACATGACATACCGTATGCGTTAAATGCTTGTGATAAGATGGTTGTAATGAAAAATGGCTCTACACATTTTGAAACTCCAGCAACATTAATTGAAAGTGGAGTCTTTGATACCTTGTTTCCTTCTGAGCATGTAGGTTTTGATAGAGAAAAGCGTAACTTTTTTCTCAAATAATCCACATTAATTTTTTTTACATGTGTAATGACTACTCATGATCACTACGAGTTGCTCGAGATATAGCTATACTGCAAAGTACGCTACTCCGATTAATAAGATACTTGTAGTGCAAAAAATAATAGTAGATTAAATCTAGAAAGTAATAGATACCAGAAAGCTGTACAAGCTTCTCGAGATAATCTTAAAGCATTAAGAAAGTAAGCCACTATGTTTAGGTCATGATACCTTCACATGTTTTTGTTGAAAAAGCAAACTGGTAAATCGAGTGTATGTTTGCTACTTCTCCTATCTTTATAGCATATTTCCAAATATTAGGAATTACTATCAAAAAAAAAAGATCGATGACTGATAAAATAAAATGCCCTAATTGTGCTCACGACTTTGACGTAGAAGAGGCATTATCAGGAAAACTACAGGCGCAATTTAAAGCGCAATACGAACGTAAAGTAGCCGATCAAGCAGAAAAATTTAATGCCGAACGTGCAAAGCTTGAAAAGGAAGTCTTACTCTTTGAAGAAAAAAAAGAGCGTGAGAATGAGCTTTTTAAGGCAAAACTAGAGCAGCGCCTAGTCAAAGAGCAGGAGAAAATCGAAAAGTCAACGCAAGAAGCTTTTGAGCAGCAATTAAAGTCCCTACAGTCAGAAAATGATAAACGCAAGGAAGAAAACCGCGCATTAAAATCGGCCGAAATTGATTTACTCAAGCGTGAAAATCAATTAAAAGAACAAGCAGAGGAGTTACAACTCACTATGCAAAAGCAGCTTCTTGAAAGTCAAAAGGAAATAGAAGATAAAGCCAGAGCAAAAGAACGTGAAGCTATGTTCCTTAAGGAAAAGGAATTTGAAAAGAAGCTTAATGATCAAAAGAAGCTCATTGACGAGATGAAGCGCAAGGCAGAGCAAGGAAGTATGCAAATGCAAGGAGAAGTCCAAGAACTTGCACTAGAGGAGCTACTGGCTCACTCCTACCCTTTTGATAACATTAGTGAGGTAGGTAAAGGAATACGTGGTGCGGACTGTATTCAAACCGTGATGAATAGACTCCAGCAACAATGTGGATCCATCGTTTATGAAAGTAAGCGTACCAAGAATTTCTCAAACGACTGGGTAGAAAAACTTAAGCAAGATCAAATACAATGTAAGGCAGATATTGCCGTGATTGTAACAGAAACATTCCCTAGCGATATGGATCGCTTTGGTGAGAAAGATGGTGTCTGGATTTGTGGTTTTCACGAGGTAAAAAGTGTGTCTTTTGTACTAAGAGAGATGCTCATTAAAACGCAATCCGTCAAATCATCTGACGAGAATAAAGGAGACAAAATGGAGCTTCTTTATGGATACCTTACTAGTAATGAGTTTGTTCAAAACATAAAACGCATTGTAGAGAACTACGATGGTATGATTAATCAGCTCAACTCAGAGAAAAAAGCGATGCACAGAATATGGGCGTCTCGCGAGAAACAAATCTGGGTGGTACAAGAAAATATTTCGGCGTTATTTGGTTCTATAAAAGGGATTGCTGGTAATGCGCTAGAGACATCTTCGGTATTAGATTTACCAGATACTCAGATAGATTAACCCTAGTAAATAGACATTCTCAATATTTCTTATCATCTCTTTAATTATATGGATAACACACTTCTCCTTATTATAATTTGTTGCCTAGGCATTCTCATAGGAGGATTATTAGGATTTTACATTGCAAATCTTAAGAAGAAAGGACAGCTTATAAGTTTACAAGAACGCCTTCATAATGAGCAAGAAAAGGTAGTTGAGGGTAAGACCGCTTTTGCGAAAGCGCAACAAGAAACCACATCGCTTCGACAAGAAAGCAGTAATCAGCTTCATGCACTACGCGCCGAAAGTGACAAGCAAATAGCTTACATAAGAGAAGAGAAAGATCAATTTCAAAATGAGCTTACGGCACGTAATGTTGCCTATGAGAATCTCAAACTCCGCATGGATGAGAAGACCAACGAGCTAGAGCAATTACAAGAAAAATTCACCAAGGATTTTGAAATTATAGCTAGTAAAATACTCGATGAAAAGTCAACTAAATTTACGCTACAAAATCAAAAAAACATAGACAGTATATTAAAACCTCTTCAAGAAAAAATCGAAAAATTTGAACTCAAAGTAGAATCTACTAACAAGGAAGCAATACACAGAAGCTCCGCTTTACATGAGCAAATTAAAGGTCTTACAGCTCTTAATGAACAAATGACTAAAGAGGCAAATAACCTTACCAAAGCGCTCAAAGGTGATAGTAAGATGCAAGGTAACTGGGGCGAACTTGTATTAGAAAGGGTACTAGAAAAATCTGGTCTAGAAAAAGATAGGGAATATTTTATACAACAGAGCTTTACAACAGATGAAGGTAACCGCGTGCTTCCAGACGTGGTCATACATCTCCCTGATAACAAAAAAATGATTGTAGACAGTAAAGTCTCGCTTCGCGCTTATGAGCGATTTGTAAATGAGGAGGAATTACATCTACGTGATACTCATTTAAAAGATCATGTAACTGCTCTAAAACGTCACATACAGCAGCTAAGTGATAAAAATTACCACGATCTTTACCAGATCGAAAGTCCAGATTTTGTATTACTTTTCATCCCTATTGAACCAGCATTTGCGGTTGCGATAAACTATGATAATCAATTATATAATCGAGCTTTTGAAAAGAATATTGTGATTGTTACTCCATCTACGCTGCTAGCTACATTGCGCACTATAGATTCCATGTGGAATAATGAGAAACAACAACAAAATGCGCTAGAAATTGCAAAACAAGCCGGAGGATTATATGATAAATTTCACGGGCTAGTGACGGATCTAACTGCTGTAGGTAAAAAAATGGACGATGCTAAGACAGGATATTCGGCAGCAATGAATAAACTTGTAGAAGGAAATGGTAACTTAATTACTCGCGTTGAAAAATTGAAAAAAATGGGAGCAAAAGCAAAGAAATCACTCCCAGAAAATATCGTTAATCGCGCTATTGCAAGTGACGATGATATAACTTTACTAGAATAAGTCAATTATGAAAAAAATACTATTTGTGGTGTTGACCACTATCTTCCTTATGGCTGCAGGATGGTTTGCATTTATATACTATGTGCCATATAGCAAAGGAACACGCGCTGGAGAACTTATAAAATTTTCAAATAAAGGAGTGGTTTTTAAAACTTGGGAAGGTGAGATAAGTCAAGGTATAAGTGGTGCGCAAATATTTAGTTTCTCAGTATTAGATCAAGAGAAAGAAGCAATTGAAGCACTTAATGAATATCAAGGGCAATATGTGAAACTAGAATATATAGAAAGGTTTGGGACATTTTCTTTTTGGGGAGATTCAAAGTATTTTATTACTAAAGTGATTCCAGAACAATCACCACATTTTAATAGACAATAAAAAAAGCCGCAAATTGCGGCTTTTTTATTTGGTATAATTTTAGTGCTAATTTTTAACCAGTCTTTTTGTAGTAGTGCGTTTACCATCTGTAAAAGAAACAATATAAATACCCGCTTGTAAACTTGTTATATCAATTTGATTATTATCTCCAGATATACGTTTACTCAACATCGCGTCTCCTAAAATATTATAGACAACAACATTTAGCGAATTCTTAGTCTCATTAGAAATTTGAATTTTGTTAACTGCTGGGTTAGGATACATCGCTACTTGCTCTGCCAATGATACTTGGTTTGCAATTACATCACTTTGCGCAACTGCAGCGTCTATAGAAAGGAAAAGCAAACTCAATAAAAGTATTTTTTTAATCATGACCTGGGGAACTTTAGTATCTGCAATATAAGGTTCATTTTTGTGAAATATTAAAAATGAAAGAATAAACTTACATTAAAATATATTATTAAGTCAAAATACACACAATAAATCGATATAACGCCAAATGATACTTTACGGACTAATAGATAAAAAGATAACTTTTAATGTTAACTAAATATTGAACGTAAAAAAGCCTACTTATTTAAGTAGGCTTTTACTAATATTAGTATCGCTGTAATTTTTAATTACTTAGGTACATTTTTCTGCGGGCATAAAGATCGTAAAATGCATCATCTCTTAAACTATCTATAAAAAGTATACTTTCTCCTGTGCTCTTCATTTCTGGTCCTAAGTTTTTATTTACGTTAGGAAACTTATTAAAAGAAAATACAGGTTGCTTGATCGCATATCCTTCTAGTTGTGGGTTAAAAGTAAAGTCCTTTACCTTCTTAGCTCCTAGCATCACCTTAGTTGCATAATTTACATAAGGCTCTTTGTAAGCCTTAGCGATAAATGGAACCGTACGAGATGCTCTTGGATTTGCTTCAATAATAAATACTTTCTCATCCTTAACTGCAAACTGGATATTAATAAGTCCCACAGTATCTAGCGCTAGTGCAATCTTTCTAGTGTGATCTTTTATTTGTTGCATTACGAGATCACCTAAGTTAAAAGGAGGTAGCGTTGCATTTGAGTCACCAGAATGGATTCCGCAAGGCTCTATGTGTTCCATAATACCAATGATGTAAACATCCTCACCATCACAAATAGCATCTGCCTCTGCTTCTATTGCTCCGTCTAGATAATGATCTAATAGTAATTTGTTATTAGGAATTTTACGAAGTAAGTCTACTACGTGCTCCTCAAGTTCATTATCATTTATTACAATCTTCATTCCTTGCCCTCCTAAAACATAAGATGGTCTTACAAGAATAGGGTACTCAAGTTTTGCTGCTACGGCTAGAGCTTCATCTGCAGTTTCGGCAACGTCAAATTCCGGATAAGGAATATCAAGATTCTTTAAAAGTGTAGAAAAACTTCCACGATCCTCGGCAAGATCAAGTGCTTTATAGCTTGTTCCTAAAATTTTGATACCATAACGATCTAACTTTTCAGCCAGCTTAAGAGCTGTCTGTCCTCCTAGTTGAACAATTACCCCTTCTGGTTTTTCATGACGAATAATGTCATAAATATGCTCCCAGAATACTGGTTCAAAGTAAAGTTTATCTGCAGTATCAAAATCTGTAGACACCGTTTCTGGATTACAGTTAATCATGATCGTTTCATAACCACACTCTGCAGCTGCCATTACACCGTGTACACAGCAGTAGTCAAATTCTATTCCTTGACCTATACGGTTAGGACCAGAACCTAATACGATAACCTTTTTCTTATCTGAAACAATACTCTCATTGTGAGTTGTTAATGTTCCATCTGCCAGCTCTACATCATTTTCAAAAGTAGAATAGAAATAAGGAGTTTTTGCAACAAACTCTGCTGCACACGTATCCACGAGCTTAAATGTTCGGTTTACACGTAGTTCATCACGTTTAAATGTTACCTCGCTTTCTAAGCATCCTAACATGTGCGCAATCTGACGATCTGCAAAACCTTGTTGCTTAGCTTCCATAAGTAAATTTCGCGGAAGCGTATCTAATTTATATGTAGAGATTTCTTTCTCCATTGCATACATTTCCTCGTATTGCTTAAGGAACCACATGTCAATTTTAGTAATCTCATGAATACGGTTTAATGGAATACCCATCTGGATTGCATCATAGATTACAAATACACGATCCCAACTCGCATACGTAAGCTTCTCTATAATCTGGTCATAGCTTTTATAGCCTTTACCATCTGCTCCTAACCCATTACGCTTAATCTCAAGTGATTGTGTCGCTTTGTGTAATGCTTCTTGAAAAGAACGACCTATACCCATCACTTCTCCTACAGATTTCATCTGTAAGCCAAGTGTGCGATCACTTCCTTCAAACTTATCAAAATTCCAACGTGGTATTTTTACAATTACATAATCTAATGTAGGCTCAAAAAGCGCCGATGTAGACTTAGTAATTTGATTATCCAGCTCATCGAGGTGGTAACCTATAGCTAGCTTAGTTGCAATTTTTGCAATAGGATATCCAGTAGCTTTAGATGCTAGTGCAGATGATCTTGATACACGTGGGTTAATTTCAATCGCAATAATCTCCTCTTCATTATCTGGATTTATTGCAAATTGCACATTACATCCTCCTGCAAAATCACCTATACTACGCATCATATGGATAGCCATATCACGCATTTTTTGATAAGTCACGTCAGAAAGTGTCATTGCTGGAGCTACTGTTATTGAATCTCCAGTGTGGATTCCCATAGGATCCATATTCTCTATAGCGCAGATTATTACAACGTTATCATTTGCATCACGTAATAATTCTAGCTCATATTCCTTCCAGCCTAAAAGAGCCTTATCTATCATCACCTCGTGTACTGGCGATGCTTCAAGACCATGTGAAAGTAATTTATCAAAATCTTTTTCTTCAAATACAAATGAAGCTCCTGCTCCACCTAGTGTAAATGAAGATCGTATCACTAGTGGAAAACCATACTCTTGAGCAATCTCCTTTCCTTTTAAGAAAGAGTTTGCACTTGCCTGTGGCGCCATAGGTATACCTATATCATGCATTAAGTTTTTAAACTGATCACGATCTTCTGTAATATTAATCGCAGCAATATCAACACCTATAAGTTCTACACCAAAGTCTTTCCAAATCCCTTTTTCATCTGCCTCGATACAAAGGTTGAGTGCAGTCTGTCCACCCATTGTAGGTAGTACAGCATCTATCTGAGGATGTTCCTTTAAGATTTGAATAATTGACTTCGTATTTAATGGTAATAAATACACATGATCCGCCATTGTCGGATCAGTCATAATAGTCGCAGGGTTAGAATTGATAAGAATAGTCTCAATACCATCTTCTCGTAAAGAACGTAAAGATTGGGATCCAGCATAATCAAATTCACACGCTTGACCAATGACTATAGGCCCTGAGCCTATAAGTAGAATCGATTTTAAGTTTTGATTTTTAGGCATTTACTTAATTTTTTTCTAATGTTTTCTAAAATTAGGAACTTACAGGGTATAAAAAAAGGTGTTGCTTAAAAAAAGCAACACCTTATATATACATCTTAAAGATGCATTATTTTTTGTGACGAGTTTCAGAAGATACACTGATTTTCTTTCTTCCTTTAGCACGACGACGTGCTAAAACTTTACGACCGTTTACAGAAGCCATACGCTCTCTAAAACCGTGTTTGTTTCTTCTTTTTCTTTTTGATGGCTGAAACGTTCTCTTGCTCATTTTGTATCTTCTTTAAGGTCTTTATAAGACCGCCTTTAATTTCTTTTTATTACAGCTCTCTAAGCTGGGCGCAAATATACGAGAAGTTTTTACTTCTGCAAATGGAAAAATGAAAATATTTTATCTCCTTTTGTATACCTTTGCAATCGCCTCACAGAGTCAGGCAAAAATAACAAATCATTCGACCTAAATACAATATATGTTCAATAAAAATATCAAACTTGTTCTTGCCCTAGCCACACTGGCCGCTGCTGTATGGCAGTTTATTGAAAATGAAATAGGAAACGGCATCATGCTCTTACTATTAATGGGAATATTTATATTCTTATACTTTAAGAACGAAATTATACTCCTAGCCTTCTTACGCCTACGTAAACAAGACTTCCCTGGAGCACAAAAATGGCTCGAAAAGATTAAAAACCCAACCACAGCACTCGTAAAAAAGCAAGAAGGATATTACAATTACCTACAAGGATTAATGGTATCACAAACTAATATGAGCCTTGCCGAAAAATATTTTAGAAAAGCTATAGAGCTAGGTTTATCTATGGACGCAGATCTTGCAATGGCAAAACTGAGCCTTGCAGGTATAGCAATGAGCAAAAATCGCAAGCGGGAAGCACAAGTTCTTATGAAGGAAGCAGAGTCTCACGATAAGCACAACATGCTAGGTGAACAACTCAAAATGATGAAAGAAAATATGAAACGTGCGGGTAACCAACCTAAACAACAGTATGGACAGCGCACATCTGCCCGTGCTGGAAGAAGGCAAGGGAGGTAAACTCTTCTTACCTCTGGTCAAAAACATGTATTTGATTTCGCTTTCGCGAAAATTTAATATTTCCCAGTGTTATCTATATGAAATCAGATTTCCTTACCTACCAAGCGCAAACTACTCCGCATCCACTAGCGATGGAAGTAGCACGTGCAGAAGGAAGCTATATATATGACACTGCAAACAAAAAATATCTAGATTTTGTCGCTGGAGTTTCTGCTTGCAGCTTAGGACATCAACATCCTAGAGTAAAAAAAGCAATTACAGATCAGCTCGATAAATATTTACACGTAATGGTTTATGGAGAATACGCACAATCTCCAGCCGTACAACTCACAAAACTTCTCGCACAACACCTTCCTGAGCCACTAGAGAGCACGTATCTCGTAAATAGCGGCACAGAAGCGATAGATGGAGCTATAAAACTCGCAAGACGAGCAACAGGAAGAACAGAAATAATTGCTGCCGTAGATGCATATCACGGTAATAGCTATGGAGCGTTAAGCTTGATGAGTAATGAAGAGCGCACTGCGCCCTTCCGCCCTATGATAGGTGATGTCGCTTTTATTAAGTTTAATTGTGAGCGTTATCTTGAACGCATTACAGAAAAAACCGCTGGTGTTGTCCTCGAGACAATCCAAGGTGGAGCTGGATTTATAGAACCTACTCATCATTTTCTAGTAAAAGTAAAAGTACGATGTCAGGAGGTTGGCGCTTTATTAATCTTGGACGAAATTCAGCCAGGAATGGGTCGCACTGGCAAACTCTTCGGTTTTGAGCATTATAATGTGACTCCAGATATTCTTGTTACTGGCAAAGGGTTAGGTGGCGGTATGCCTATAGGCGCATTCACTGCTTCACGAGAGATCATGTCTTTGCTTTCAGATAATCCAAAACTTGGTCATATCACCACTTTTGGCGGTCACCCAGTGATTGCAGCTGCTGCACTCGCTACACTGCAAGAAATTACAGAGAGCAACCTAATGCAAGAAGCATTAGAAAAAGAACAATTAATTAGATCACTACTAGTTCACCCGCTTATCACAGAAATACGTGGCCGCGGACTCATGCTTGCTGCCATGACACCTTCGGCAGAGATTGCTTCTGAAGTTATCCTCAAATGCCAGGATCGAGGATTGATTTTATTCTGGTTACTTTTTGAAAGTACTGCGATAAGAATCACACCTCCACTTACAATTTCAATGGATGAAATTAAGGAAGGTTGTGAGATTCTTTTGGGAGCTTTAGATGACGCTCATCTAGCACTTTCTCTTTAAAAAGCATCAGTTTCATTTTTTCTAACATTTCATTGGGAGTGTCACGCTTTCGCGAAAGCGTAAAAACTCGTAATTTTATAAAAAATTCTGCTCTTGAAATTTAAACTTGAATCACCCTTTAAACCTACTGGCGATCAGCCCACTGCTATTAAATCACTAGTAGACGGCGTTAATGCAAACGAAGCTTACCAAACACTGCTAGGTGTGACCGGAAGTGGAAAGACATTTACCGTGGCAAACGTGATTCAAGAAACGCAAAAACCCACACTGGTTCTTGCGCATAACAAAACACTTGCTGCCCAGTTATACAGCGAGTTTAAAGCATTTTTTCCAAATAATGCCGTAGAGTATTTTGTTTCCTACTATGATTACTACCAGCCAGAAGCATTTATTCCTTCCTCTGGAGTTTATATTGAAAAAGATCTTTCTATTAATGAGGAGATAGAAAAAATGCGATTGAGCACCACTACTTCTCTACTCTCAGGGAGGCGTGATGTGATTGTGATAGCTTCTGTTTCTTGCTTATATGGTATAGGAAACCCTGCCGAGTTTCAAAAAAACATCATTGAGATTAAGCAAGATCAAGTAATCGCCCGCACCATGTTTCTTAAGAAATTAGTGCAAAGTTTATATTCTAGAACAGAAAGTGAGTTTAATCACGGAAATTTTAGAATTAAAGGAGATACCGTAGAGGTTTTTCCTGGGTATGCAGATATGGCGTTTAGGATTCACTTTTTTGGTGATGAGATTGAGGAGATTGAAGCCTTTGATCCAGCATCTGCAGAAGTAATTGAGAAGTACTCGCAATTACGCATCTACCCTGCAAATATGTTTGTGACCTCGCAAGATGTTCTGCAAGGAGCAATTAATCAAATAGGCGAAGACCTCACAAAGCAAGTTGGCTTTTTTGAAGGCGTAGGTAAACACCTAGAAGCAAAACGCCTTGATGAGCGAACAAATTTTGACCTTGAGATGATACGCGAGCTGGGCTATTGTTCAGGAATAGAGAATTACTCAAGATATCTTGATGGACGTGAGCCAGGTACTAGACCGTTCTGTTTATTAGACTTTTTTCCAGACGACTATTTAATGGTGGTAGATGAAAGTCACGTAACGGTTTCTCAAGTAAGTGCTATGTATGGAGGTGATAGAAGCAGAAAAGAAAACCTAGTAGAATATGGCTTTAGACTTCCTGCAGCAATGGATAACAGACCTCTTAAATTTGAGGAATGGGAAGCTATGCAGAACCAGGTCATCTACGTATCTGCAACTCCAGCAGATTATGAATTACAAAAAACTGAAGGAGCTTATGTTGAGCAAATCATTAGACCTACAGGCTTACTAGATCCTATTGTAGAAGTACGTCCATCCCTTAACCAAATAGATGATCTTATAGAAGAAATTACAAAGGTTACTGCTCGTAATGAACGTATCCTTGTCACTACACTTACCAAGCGTATGGCAGAAGAACTTACAAAATACCTCACAAGAATAGACATAAGAACTCGCTACATACACTCTGATGTAGATACGCTAGAACGTGTAGAAATCATGCAAGATTTGCGTAAAGGATTATACGATGTACTTGTGGGTGTAAACTTATTAAGAGAAGGACTGGATCTTCCAGAAGTTTCTCTTGTAGCAATTCTAGATGCAGATAAAGAAGGTTTTTTACGTAGTAACAGGTCACTGACACAAACGATAGGTCGTGCTGCCCGTAACATAAACGGTAAGGCGATTATGTATGCAGATAAAATTACTCGCTCTATGCAAGAAACCATAGACGACAGTAATTATCGCAGGCAAAAACAAATAGACTACAATACCAAGCACGGATTGAGCCCGATGGCAATAAAAAAATCGCTAGATAATGCGATGACTCAAAAAGAAGCTTATAAAATAGAAGCCGAAGAACTTGTAAACCTAGCTGCCGAAGATGCTCAAGAGTATCAAACACGACCGCAGATTGAAAAGAAAATAAGAAGCACTCGTAAAGCTATGGAGGCAGCTGCAAAGGAATTAGACTTTATGCAGGCTGCAAAGCTTAGAGATCAAATTAAAGTCTACCAAGATAAACTTAAGGAACTCGCATAAATAAGAAAGGGTCTCCTTACGGAAACCCTTTATCAAACTAACCAACTTACATTGTTATGCTATATCGATTAATCGAGATGGTTGCACACGTGCTTCCTCACGTTTAGGTAATCCTATTGCAAGAATTCCATCTACGTACTCGGCAGTGATTTTTGCAGTGTTTATAGACTCAGGTAAGTTAAACGAGCGCTTAAATGAAGTGTAATTAAATTCTCTTCTCGTAAATTTTTGATGTTCTGTAGTAGCTTCATCTTTCTTAATTTCAGAAGAGATGGTGAGGACATCATTATCTAATTGAATATTAAAGTCTTCTTTCTTGAGTCCTGGAGCAGCTATCTGCACAGTAAATGAATCATCCTTCTCTATAATATTAACAGAAGGTGTTGCAGTTGCAAATGTGTTAGTTCTTCCACCTAACCAGTCAGTATTTAATAATTCTTCAAAAACTGATGGTAAATATGGAGCAGTACTTTTTCTTACTAAAGTCATAATTATAAATTTAAAGTTTAACTTAATCTGCTTTGAGGTAGGCAAATTCAGTTCCAATATAATTTACATGACTTTTTGGCTTATTTGCACGCTCAAGCACTGCCTTTTTGTCTATTACTGTTAATTGTAAAATCGTTTAAAAATCTCCATAAGACGCTGTGATGGTATCATTTTGTGCTCATAATCATCCATTTCGCTTAGAATTTGCTCTATTGCTTCTGGACGTATTCCTAGTTTCAAGCCATAATTGCGTAGTGCATCAATTTCTACAAAGTGAGTTTCCTCATCTACATTCATTACTAGCAATAATCTATGAAACTGTGTAAGACGCTGCATTTCTGTTTTGTACACCATCTTATCTTGCGGATTTTTGATAAGTGCATCAACCTCCATTTTTGAAACCCCCATTCGTTTTGCTACCACAAGTATAAAATTATACTCACGTTCATGTATCACATTATCTGCTTTTGCCATAAGCAACATATCAGATATAATTTGGAGATTTTCAGTGTTCATAGTATTTCTTTAAAGCGCAATGTAATTGATAATTTAGAGCGAGCGACATCCCTCCTATTAATAGTTGGCTA
>ENA-ORXC01000378-ORXC01000378.1-marine-metagenome-genome-assembly--contig:-NODE-378-length-33591-cov-7.540819_pt1 | contig 33591 bp, 37 predicted proteins | sample MGYA00237865_ERZ511478 | MGnify/ENA metagenome assembly ERZ511478
GTCTTCCTATAATTGAAACAAATCCTGATTTATGTTCTGTCATTTATTTAAATCCTTTCCAGAAAATCCGTATGGTAATAATTCTTTGACTGATGATTCAATCATATCACCTTTGTGATTAGTCATATATACTGGCATATCATCGTCGCATAATTCTTTCAATACTTGACGACATTCCCCACAAGGTGAAGATGGTTGATCAGCGTCTACAGTGACAGTAATTGATTCAAAATCACCGGGCTGATAACCAGCAGATATCGCAGAAACTAAACTAGCTCTTTCAGCACAAATTGACATTGAATATGCTGCATTTTCAACATTCGTTCCGTAAAATGTACGTCCATCCTTAGCTTTTAAATAGGCGCCTACTTTAAAATGACTATATGGTGAATAAGATCTTTGTTGTGCTTCTCTGACTTCTTTAAAATAATGAGATTGATAGCTCATGTTGCCCTCCTATAATAAGTTAATAAAATATGGAATAAAAACAATTAAACCAATTAATAAAGCTAAAATTGACACAATCATTACACTAAATGCGGCAATGTCTTTTGCATATTTGGCATAATCATGATATTCAGATGTAACAAGGTCTACGACGTATTCTACTGCAGTATTAATCGCTTCAAAAGCTAGGACTAAACTTATTGCTAATAGAATAAATAACCACTCTAAGCGATTGATATGAAAAATGAAGCCAAAAACAATTGCAATAATACTAGCATAAATGTGAAGAGAAAATTTTTGGTCTTTAATTAATAGTGTTTTCAAGCCATTGAGTGCATAGCTAAATCTTTTCACGATTAATCTCTCGTCAATCCATAAGCATTTAATATAGCATCTTGACGACCAAACATTTCTTTTTCATCTTCTTCATTCATATGATCATATCCTAATAAGTGAAGAAAACCATGTAACGCTAAAAACCCTAATTCACGTTCAAAAGAGTGACCATAAGACTCTGCTTGTTCTTGTGCAACATCCGTACAAATTATAATGTCTCCCAATACTCTTGGAATATCAAATTCGCTTGTATCAATTTCTGGCTCATCTTCTTCTAAAGCAAATGATATTACATCTGTCACTTTATCTTTATCCCTGTACATTTTATTAATTTCTTGAATTTCAGTTTTATCAACGAAGGTTATGGATAATTCAGCATTTTCATTAATTTGCTCTTCTTGTTTAGCGAAGTTCAATAAATTTTCTATTTGTTCATACCAATCATCATTCACTAATTCTGTGTGATCACTAAAATCTATTGTAAACATTTAGTCCTCTCCTTCGTATCTATCTATGATTTTACTTACAAGTGGATGTCTTACTACATCGTCTTGCTCTAGTTTCATGATACTAATTCCTTTAACGCCATGTAGTTTTTTTACTGCTTCTTTCAAACCACTATTAACACCTTTTGGTAAATCTATTTGTGTTTGGTCACCAGTTACTACCATTTTTGAACCAAAACCTAAGCGCGTTAAGAACATTTTCATTTGTGCATGTGTTGTATTCTGTGCTTCGTCTAATATTACGAATGCATCATCTAATGTTCGACCACGCATATATGCTAAAGGCGCGATTTCAATAATACCTCTTTCAATGAATCGAGCTGTTTGTTCTCTACCTAATACAGTATTCAATCCATCATAAAGTGGTCTTAAATATGGATCAACTTTTTCTTTTAAATCACCTGGTAAGAAACCTAGTGATTCACCTGCTTCAACAGCTGGACGTGTTAACACAATACGTTTAACATTCCCTTTACGCAATTGTTTAGCAGCATATACAACAGCTAAAAATGTTTTACCTGTACCAGCAGGTCCAATACCAAATACTAAGTCATTTCTATTCATAGCATTGACATACATACGTTGTCCCATTGTTTTAGCGCGGATAGTTTTGCCGAACGCATCTTTTGTTATTTCTTCTTCATATAAATCTAAAAGTTGTTGAATGGTTCCATTTTCTGCCATCTTAATAGCAGCTTCAACATCTTTAAGCGTAATATTATTTCCCAATTCAATCACTTTTAATAAATTGGTTAGAACTAATTCGGCTTTTTCTACATGCTCAATTTTTTCACCTTTAACAGCGATTTCTTGTCCACGAGCATGAATTACGACATCAAAACTATCTTCAATAGCTTTTAAATGTTCATCATTATTTCCAATTAAAGCTTGGGATTGATTAATGTCGTCGATTTGAATTATTCCAGGCATAAACGCGCTCCTTTTCAAATTACAGTTTTATAATTCAATACACCCATTTTAAGGGCTAACATACTTATATTATACCATTCTTGAACATATATTAATTAAGATTCGTTTCAATTTAAATAACAATTTACTATAAAACTAGCTTTTTCAATAACGAAGTGAGCTATCATAGACTTAACCTTTTAAAACAAGAAGTGGTAATACAACTAAATTTTACTAAATTCTAAATATCTACTCAAATTTTATTAATATAAGTAATAAAAAAGATACTTCTAAATAGTATATTTAAACGTAGTATTTAATGTCAAAAAAAGCCCGAGACATTTCTGTCCCGAGCTATTACAAATTAAAGTTGTTTAGGTTTATTTAAAATTTCATTCCAAATAATACCATTCACTATTTCATCATTATCAAATTGAAAAGCTGACTTACTCATATTACGTTCTACATTTTGTGAATTGAGTAATTGTTTTAATCTGACTCTTTTCGTACGTTCTGAAAGATATTTATCATTAATAATATCTTGCGCCTTTTTCTCAATTAAAGCGAGCTGTTTTTCTTTTTCCCTATCTATCTCACTTCTTACATTCTTTAAATCTTGATGTAAATTTGATTCAAGATCTTTACGTAAATTTTCAGCGCTTTCATCTCTAGATGTTGATTGTTTTACAGGTTCACGCACTTCTTTTTCATTATGATAAGGTGTTGGGTCTGGTTTAGGAATGGAATCATCATAGTCAGTAGGTCTACGATGTAATTCTTCAGATGTAGGTTTACTGTTCTCTATTTCTTGATTCAATGGAGGAAGATTATCGTCAAATGTTCTTTTCTTTTCACTTGATGTTTCTCCATTAATTTCATCACTAAGTTCTTTAAATGTCTTTTCAAATTCTTCGAAAAAACCACCTTTTTTTGGTTGTTGGTTTTCTTTAGGTGTGGACGGTGGTTTTTGATTTTGTCTTTCTTCATGACTCTTATCACGTATGGTACTAATTATTGTTGCTATGATCGATATGACAAAAATAATTATCCCAATATTCATTTAATCACCCCACAATTATTGTTCTGGTGATTCGTCATCATTTTGATCAGTACGTTTATTAATGGCATTTCTCATGCCTGTGTCAGCTTCAATATTTTTTAGATTATAATAATCTTTTACACCAATGTTTCCAGAACGTAAAGCCTCAGCCATTGCTAATGGAACTTCTGATTCTGCTTCTACAACTTTAGCACGCATTTCTTGAACTCTTGCTTTCATTTCTTGTTCTGATGCTACTGCCATTGCACGACGTTCTTCAGCTTTCGCTTGTGCAATATTTTTATCTGCAAGTGCTTGCTCAGTTTGTAGATCGGCACCGATGTTTTTACTAATATCTACATCGGCAATATCAATTGATAAAATTTCAAATGCAGTTCCTGAATCTAAACCTTTACTTAGCACTGTTTTTGAAATATTATCCGGATTTTCAAGAACCTCAGTGTGGTGTTGACTTGAACCAATAGTAGAAACAATACCTTCACCTACACGTGCTATAATTGTTTCTTCACCAGCACCACCGACTAAACGGGCAATATTCGCGCGTACAGTGATACGTGCTTTAGCTTTAACTTCAATACCATTCATAGCTACACCAGCGATAAAAGGTGTTTCAATTACTTTAGGATTTACAGACATTTGAACTGCTTCTAATACATCTCTACCTGCTAAGTCAATCGCTGCACCACGTTCAAATGGTAAATCTATGTCTGCACGTTGAGCAGCAATGTTTGCATCAACGACTCTATCTACATTACCGCCTGCTAAATAATGAGATTCAAGTTGATTTGTTTTTAAATTTAAACCAGCTTTATGTGCTTTAATTAAAGGACCAATTACTTTTCTTGGTGATACTCTTCTTAAACGCATACCTACTAAAGTACCGATACCAACATGAACACCAGCTGCTAAAGCTGAAATCCATAGGCCTACAGGTACAAATGAAAATAGTATTAATAAAGCTACAACAATAATGACTGCAATTATTATAAATCCAATACTAATCATTTTAACTCTCCTTTATAACTATTCTATTTCTCTTACTACGACACGTGTGCCTTCAACTTCAAGTATCTTTACTTGTCTGTTTCTTAATATGAATGTGCCATCAGAAACTGCATCAATACGTTCATCATCTAACTTAATGATACCAGCAGGTCTAAGGTCCGTGACGGTTTGAGCCGTTTTACCGACTAAATGAGAGCGATCATCGTGAGAAGTGAACCCTGATTCAGCATTAGTTGAATCTTTCAAAATAACTTTATCTAAAAATGGAATATTTTTCTTAAATATTTTCACTAATACCACCCATTCAATTATTGATAATATTAGAGCTACAATCACATTACCTAACATAAGTAGCAGGTTATTGCCTAACATCACAATACTAATTGATATGAGTATTATGCCAATAATACCTATGACTGCACCAACAATAAATAATTCGATAATAACGAATAAAACGCCAATAGCAAAAAGTATTACAGATAATATGTTGACATCACCTTTAATAAGAAAACCTAGAAACAAAATTAATAACGATAATGATGCTAAGATACCAATCATATTTATTTTTTTAGAATATAATTGATATAAAAACCCTAGAAAAATAATACATGTTAGAACAAGTGATACCAACGGATGGACAATAACGTTAGTTATATCTTTAACCCAACTATTTTCAGTTGAAAATTGAGTTAACAGTAAAGTATGTATTACATTTGAATATGTCACTATTTCACCTCACTCTCACCATAATTATACATGAAAACGCAGACATATTATAGTGATTTAGTAATATATAAAAATATTTATTAAATTAAATTTAAACTCAATTTATAAAAGTTAGTTTTCTATAGATAACAAAAAACACCTCAGTTATTACAACTAAGGTGTTTCATATTTATAATTAACATTCTTGTTGAGGGAGTCAACAGTGTTATTAATTATTTGAATTTACGTTTACGTGCAGCTTCTGATTTCTTTTTACGTTTAACACTAGGTTTTTCGTAAAATTCACGTTTACGTACTTCTTGGATAGTACCACTTTTTGAAACTGAACGCTTAAATCGACGTAAAGCATCTTCAAGTGATTCATTTTTACGTACTACTGTTTTAGACATCTGTATTTCCCTCCCTCCAAATATCAACGGAACTTTATATTCAATCGCATAGTAAAACTATGCTTTTATTAGTATAATATATCTGTAATATCCGGTCAATTACTAATATTTATATTTTTAAAATAATTAAACAAGTACTTCTTGTTCAGATTTGTTTGTAGCATGATCAACAATACGAATAGCTTTACCTTTATTTATAGGATAATTGGCTTTTTGAATTTTAACTTTCACAATTTGACCTATTAAATCTTCATTGCTTTCAAATTCAACTTTCATGTAATTATCAGCATATCCAACTAAAGTGTTTGGTGTTTCTCCACTTTCCTCAGGAATGACTTCAAGTACTTCATCTTCAAATTTAGATGCATATTCTTTAGCTAATTGATTACTTAATTCAATTAATTTATGCACACGTTCATTTTTGATTTCTTCATCGATTTGGTCGTCCATTCTTGCAGCTGGAGTACCAATACGAGATGAATATGGGAAAACATGTAATTCTGAGAATTTATGCTTCACAATAAAGTCGTATGTTTCTTGGAATTCTTCTTCTGTTTCGCCAGGGAAACCAACGATAACGTCACTAGTAATAGCTACATCTGGTAAAGCTTGATGTAATTTAGTAATTCTTTCTGAGAAGTGTTCCATTGTATATTTACGTCTCATACGTTTTAACACTGTATCTGATCCAGATTGTAAAGGTACATGTAAATGTCTTACAATCTTATTTGAGCTTTCAAGAACACTGATTACTTCATCAGTTAATTGACTTGCTTCAATTGATGAAATACGAATACGCTCTAAACCATCAACTTGATCTAAATCTCTTAATAATTGAGCTAAATTATAATTTTTTAAATCTTGTCCATATCCGCCTGTGTGAATACCAGTTAATACGATTTCTTTATAACCAGAGTTAACTAAAGTAGTCGCTTGTTCCACTACTTTTTCAGGATCTCTAGATCTCATTAATCCACGAGCCCATGGAATAATACAGAATGTACAGAAATTATTACATCCCTCTTGAATTTTTAATGATGCTCTTGTTCTATCTGTAAAGTATGGCACATCTAACTCTTCATATTTACGATTTTTCATAATATTACCAACACCATTAATTGGTTGACGTTCTTTTTGGAATTCATCAATGTAATCAAGTAATTTATGACGGTCTTGTGTACCTACGACTACATCTACACCTGGAATTTCCATAATTTCAGCAGAAGATGTTTGTGCATAACAACCAGTTACACATACTACAGCATCAGGATTTTTTCTGATTGCTCTTCTTATAATTTGTCTACTTTTTTTATCTCCGGTATTCGTTACAGTACAAGTATTAATAACAAATACATCTGCATTTGTTTCAAAATCTACTCTTTCGTAATCTGCTTCTTTAAATAATTGCCAAATTGCTTCAGTTTCATAGTGGTTAACTTTACAACCTAAAGTGTGAAACGCAACTGTTGACATATTGTTCACCCCATTAATTCTTTTTCATAACTTAACGCGCTCAATGCATATAGTGGCGCTGTTTCTGCCCGTAAAATTCTTGGTCCTAAACCAACTAACTGTGAATTTGATTTTAACATTGACACTTCTTCATCAGAAAGTCCGCCTTCTGGACCAAATATAAGTAATACACGATCTTGTGGCTTAAATTGTTTTAACATGTGTTTGAAATGACTATTTTCGTTATGTTTGGCTTGTTCTTCATAAGCAACAAGAACATAATCATACTGAATTATGATATCACAAATTGCCTTTGAATTCGATAGATAATTAATTTGAGGAATTGTTAATCTATAGCTTTGTTCTGCAGCTTCCTTGATTATTTTTTGCCATCGTTCTAGTTTTTTAGAGATTTTTGCATTGTTTAATTTAACAATAGATCGGTCCATTTCTACTGCCAAAAATTCACTGGCACCTAGTTCAGTTGCTTTTTGAATCATCCATTCATATTTATCAGCCTTAATCAAACCACTGCAAATAGTAATATGTTGCGGTAACTCAGTATTAATTTCTTGCTTTTCGATTAATTCTAACTCTATATTTTGATCAGATATATTAGTTATTTTACACGTATAAACATTTTTATCATTAAATGTGATTACTATTTTATGTCCTTCAGAATGGCGCATTACATTTTTAATATGATGCATATCTTCTTTATCTGTAATAAAAAAACGCTGACTTTCATCAGCGTTTTGATTAATAAAATATCTTTGCAAATTAGTCACTCACTTTCTGACCAACGATACAAACCCAACCGTTGTCATGTTGAACTGAAATAATTTTAAAACCTACACGCTTCATATGTTCTTCAATTTCTTCATATTTTTCTTCAATTATACCTGAAGTTATAAAGTAACCTTCTTCATTGACTGTATTATAAGCGTCTTCAATCATTTCATCAATAATATGAGCTAAAATATTTGCAATGACAATATCAAATTTTTCATTTTCATCTTTTAATAAATTACCAGGAACAGCTTCAATCTCATTTAGACAATGGTTTTTTTCAAAGTTTTCTTTGGCTACATTAACAGCCATTTGATCAATATCTAATGCCTTTATCCTTTTAACACCTATCAAATGACTAGCTATACTTAATATTCCAGAACCTGTACCAACATCGATGACACTGTGTTGTGGAGTCACATATGTTTCAATAGCTTTTAAACACATACTCGTCGTTGGATGGTCTCCCGTTCCGAAAGCCATACCTGGATCTAATTCTATAAGTAACTCTTCATCTGATTCTTTATTGTAAGTTTCCCAACTAGGAACGATAGTAAATTTATTAGATGCTCGGAAAGGATGAAAATAATTTTTCCATTCATTTTCCCAATCTTCTTCTGCAATTGTAGTTTCACTTATATTAAAAATAGATTTATCTATATCTTTTAATGCTAGAATTTCTTCTTCAATACTAGTACGTAAATTCTCATTAAAATTCACTTCATTGAAATAAGCTTTTAAACGTACTCCCTTTTCTGGATAGTCCTCAGGTTTAAGTTCATAAATTTCACCGAACTTATCTTCTGGGGGATTGATTAAATCATTTGAGTCTTCTACTACTACTCCGTTAGACCCGTAGTTCTCAAGTATATCAGTAACCAAGAATTCAACCTCATGATTAACTACGATCGAAAGTTCCGTCCAATTCATTTTTGTTATTCTCCTTTGAAGAATCTTCTAGCTTTATCTTTAAAATTTGAAGGCTGTTCATTTAGTTCTTCACCATTAATATCAGCAAATTCTTTCATAATTTCTTTTTGTCGTTCAGTCATTTTAGTTGGTGTAAGCACTTTAATGTTTACAAATAAATCACCGTGTCCATAACCATGAACATTTTTAATACCTTTATCTTTAAGGCGGAATTGTTTACCTGTTTGAGTTCCAGAAGGAATAGTTAATACAACGTTACTATTTAAAGTTGGTATTTTCACTTCGTCACCTAGTGCTGCTTGAGGGAAACTAATATTTAAATCATAGTAAATGTCGTCTCCATCACGTTTAAACACTTCAGAAGGTTTAACTCTGAATACAACATATAAGTCTCCACTTGGTCCTCCGTTTACACCTGGTGAACCTTCGCCAGCTAAACGAATTTGTTGTTCATTATCGACACCTTCTGGAATAGTAACTTCTAATTTAACTGTTTTATTTTCAGTACCTTTACCATGACAAGTTGGACATGGCTCTTCAAATTCTTGTCCACTACCTTCACATTTAGGGCAAACTTGTTCAGTTCTAACTCTTCCTAAGATCGTATTTTGTTCAACTGAAACAGAACCTGCTCCGTTACAATAGCTACATGTTTTTTTCTTAGTACCAGGTTTAGCACCCTCACCATCACATGTATGACAAGTTACATCTTTACGAATTGAAATCTCTTTCTTACCACCGAAAACTGCTTCATCAAATGTGATCGTCATAGTATATTGCAAGTCGTCACCTTTGCGTGGTGCATTTGGATCTCTTTGTCTAGAGGCACCTCCGAAGAATGAACTAAATATATCTTCGAAACCGCCGCCACTGAATCCACCAAAGTCACCGCCGCCAAATCCTTGGCTGCCGAAACCACCTTGTGGACCATCATGTCCAAATTGATCGTAATTTGCTCGTTTGTTATCATCACTTAAAACTTCGTAGGCTTCAGATATTTCTTTGAATTTTTCATCTGCGCCTTCTTCTTTATTTATATCAGGGTGATATTTTTTTGATAATTTTCTGTAAGCTTTTTTAATTTCGTCTTTAGAAGCACTTTTACTTACCCCTAAGACTTCATAATAATCTCTTTTGGCCACAGTAACCTCTCCTTTTTTACTAACAAGATAAGTTTAACTAATTCATAACAACTATCCAAATAAAAAGCCAAAGCCAATGTACAATTGACTTTGACTTTTTTAAAATAGCTTTAATTGAAGTTGATTAGTTCGACTTAAATATTATTTTTTATCTTCGTCGTCTTTAAATTCTTTAAATTCAGCATCTTCTACAGTGCTATCTTGATTTTGTTCACCAGATTCACCTTGAGCTTGTTGTTGTGCTTGTTGAGCTTGTTGGTAAACTTTTGCTGATAAGTCTTGAACAACTTTTTCAAGTTCTTCTTTTTTAGCTTTAATGTCTTCAACATCTTCGCCTTCAAGAGCAGATTTTAATGCTTCTTTTTTGTCTTCAGCATTTTTCTTATCTTCTTCACCGATATTTTCACCTAAGTCGTTAATAGTTTTTTCAACTTGGAATACTAGGCTATCTGCTTCGTTTCTTAAGTCTACTTCTTCACGACGTTTTTTATCAGCTTCAGCATTTTCTTCAGCGTCTTTTACCATACGATCGATTTCATCGTCTGATAATGAAGAGCTTGATTGGATAGTAATATTTTGTTCTTTATTAGTGCCAAGGTCTTTTGCAGTAACATTTACAATACCATTTTTATCAATATCGAATGTTACTTCAATTTGAGGTACACCACGTGGAGCTGGTGGAATGTCTGTTAATTGGAAACGACCTAATGTTTTGTTATCTGAAGCCATAGGACGTTCACCTTGTAATACATGAATATCTACTGCTGGTTGATTATCAGCTGCTGTAGAGTATACTTGTGATTTTGAAGTTGGGATAGTAGTATTACGTTCGATTAACGTATTCATACGTCCACCCATGATTTCAATACCTAATGATAATGGTGTTACGTCTAATAGTACAACGTCTTTAACATCACCAGTGATGACGCCACCTTGAATTGCTGCACCCATTGCTACTACTTCGTCTGGGTTTACACCTTTATGTGGATCTTTACCGATTTCTTTTTTAACAGCATCTTGAACTGCTGGAATACGTGTTGAACCACCAACTAAGATGACTTCATCAATATCTGAGTTTGATAATCCAGCATCTTTCATTGCTTGACGAGTTGGTTCCATTGTACGTTTGATTAATGAATCTGCTAACTCTTCAAATTTAGAACGAGTTAAGTTGATTTCTAAGTGTAATGGACCACTTTCACCAGCAGAGATGAATGGTAATGAGATTTGAGTTTGAGATACACCAGATAAGTCTTTTTTAGCTTTTTCAGCAGCGTCTTTAAGACGTTGTAAAGCCATTTTATCTTGTGATAAATCTACACCGTTTTCTTTTTTGAATTCTGATACTAAGTGGTCAATGATTACTTGGTCAAAGTCATCCCCACCTAATTTGTTGTCACCTGCAGTTGAAAGTACTTCAAATACGCCGTCACCTAATTCTAAGATTGAAACGTCGAAAGTACCGCCACCTAAGTCGAATACTAATACTTTTTGATCTTGTTCAGTTTTATCTAAACCATAAGCTAATGCAGCAGCTGTTGGTTCATTGATAATACGTTCTACTTCTAAACCAGCAATTTTACCAGCATCTTTAGTTGCTTGACGTTCAGCGTCATTGAAGTATGCAGGTACTGTGATAACAGCTTTATCTACTTTATCACCTAAATAGCTTTCAGCAGTGTTTTTTAAGTTTTGTAATACCATTGCTGAAATTTCTTGTGGTGTGTATGATTTACCTTCTATATCTACTTTGTAATCTGTACCCATATGACGTTTGATAGATTGTACAGTATTTGGATTAGTAATAGCTTGTCGTTTAGCTACTTCGCCGACTTGTGTTTCACCATTTTTAAAAGCCACAACAGATGGTGTTGTACGAGCACCTTCAGGGTTTTGAATAACTTTTGGTTCGTCACCTTCTAATACTGCTACACAAGAGTTTGTTGTTCCTAAGTCAATACCGATTACTTTACTCATAATAAAATTCCTCCAATTGTTATATTTATGTTTTCAATGTTTTTTCGCCAATATTATTGGTTTACTTTAACCATTGATGGTCTTAATACTCTATCTTTTAATTTGTACCCTTTTTGTAGTTCTTGAGTGATAATACCTGAACCATATTCAGGATTGTCATCTTGAACTACTGCCTGGTGTACATTAGGGTCAAATTCTTGCCCTTCAGATTCAATTTCTTCAAGACCATTGTCTTTTAAGGCTCTTAACAGACTTTCATGAACCATTTGAACGCCTTTTTGAAGTGATTTAAATGATTCATCTTCACCTTCAATTTGTAGTGCACGTTCAATATTGTCGATAGTTGGTAAAATATCTGTTAGTACACCTTGAGATTGATACATTTTATTGATTTTATTTTCGTTCTGAATTCTACGTTTATAGTTTTCAAATTCAGCATATAATCTTAAATATTTCTCTTCGTTGTCATTTGCTAACTTTTGTAAGTCATTAATTTCTTGATCTTTTGGATCAATGCTTTCATTATCAGTTTCTTCAGAAGAAACTGTTTCATTGTTTGATTCTTCTTGCGTTTCTACATCTTGCGTATTATTAGATTCAGTGTTATCAACTGAAGTCGCTGTTTCTTCAGATTGTGTATCTGTTGTTTGGTTGTCTGTTTCTGTTTCAGTATTTTGTTTCACTGATTCATCTTTTTCTGTCATTTTGTGCCCTCCAATACAATTCTAATTACGTTACCAAATTCGGTTAAGTAATTGAATTACATTTTGATAATGCATCGCAGTTGGTCCAATAACCGCAATTTGACCTTTGAGTTTCTCATCAAAGTGATACTGTGTTGATACTATTGATATATCACTTAAATTTTCATCTATTTCTTTACCAATTTTTACATTGATTTGAGAATTGGATATATCATCTAATAATTCAATAATTCTATTTGATTCGATATACTGCAAAATTGGTTGAATAGAAGATACATTAGATTCATTCAATGCATCAATCAGTTTAACCTTTCCACCCATGTAAATGCTATTACTTTGATTGGAAATGTGTAAATTCATCATTTTAACTAATTCTTTAATGAATTGTGCTTCATTTTGAGTTTGTGCGAATGTTTCTATTTCATCAATTTGACCTTTAATTAACTTATTATATTGATTTGATAGGAAATTGGATATCTTATTCAATTCATCATTAGTTAAAGGTAATTCAGATGTAAGATGCACATTTTCAACATAGCCTGATGAAAATACTAAAATCATTATTATTAAATGATTATTTGCTCGAATCAAATGAATATTATTAATAATGTCTTGATTATGGTTGGGACGAACAACCAACGTTGCATATTGAGACATCATAGATAGTTCATTTGCAAAATACGTTAATGCAGAAGAAGTATCATAATGATTCTCAATCATTAACTGATTTAAACGTTGAATTTTGTTTGAGTTTTGATGAGATGTTTGTTCTAATAATTGATTTACATAGTATCTAAAACCTAATTCGGATGGTGACCTTCCTGAAGATGTATGAACCTTTTCAATGAAATCCATATCTTCCAGTTGTTTCATTTCATTCCGAATTGTCGCTGGACTTACATTTAAGTCGTGACGATCAATTAAAGTTTTAGAACCAATGGGTTGTCCATAATCAACATAATCTTCAACAATTGCATTAAGAATGCTTAATTGTCTATCTGTTATCATGTTTTCACCTCATTAGCACTCTTTTCTCTTAAGTGCTAATTATAATTTATCAAATTGGTCAAAGTAAGTCAACGTTAAAGCATTAGAAATTTAAATTTATTTTAGATATTTAATAAAAATGCTTCAAAAACCTCGTTACCAATGACTTTACCTCTCTCCGTAAGATAAATATAATCTGATTTTTCCTCAATCAACTTTCTATTTTTTAAATCATTAATAGTTTGACCAAATACATTTTCAATTGATGTATTAAACTTCTCATTGAATTTAGTCATACTAACGCCTTGATTTAATCTTAGTCCTAAAAACATCTCTTCTTCCATTTGCTCATTTATAGTTGGTTCAGTTTGAGTAAGAAGAGGTACTTCTTCATTTTTAATAGCTTTAATATAATGATTAACAGGGTTAACATTTGTATAACGTACTCCATTTGTATATCCACTTGCGCCCGCACCGAAACCATAATATTCCTCATTTAACCAATAAACTTTATTGTGTTCAGATTCGTGTCCTTCAATAGCAAAATTTGAAATCTCATATTGATGGAATCTTGAATTTTCAATTTTATGCATTAATAATTGATACATTTCTGCACCTAAATCTTCGTTAGGTAGTTTGAGGTGACCTTTCCTATACATATTATAAAATTGGGTTTTGGGTTCTAGTATGAGTCCATAACTAGATATATGATCAATATCCATTTGCATTGCTAAATCTAAACTATTTTCAAAATCTTGAAGAGTTTGTTGTGGTAAATGATACATTAAATCTAAACTAATAGATTCTATACCAGCATCTCTAGCATTTTTAACTGCATTATAAATATCTTCGGTTTTATGTGTTCTTCCTAAAATATTTAGTAGTTCTGGTTTGAACGTTTGTACACCCATTGATATGCGATTTACACCATAAGATTTTAGTAATTTCACTTTCTCAAATGTAAGTTCATCTGGATTTGCCTCAAAGCTGTATTCGCCTTCAATATTAAATAGATTATTGATTCCTGATAATAATTTTGTAAGTTGATCTATATTCAATGCAGTTGGCGTACCTCCACCAACATACATCGTTTTTAAATTGGTATTTGAATGTTTAGTACGTCTTTCCATTTCTAATAGTAATGAATCCAAATAGTCATCAACTGGTTGCTTATCAATAAAATATTTATTGAAATCACAATAAGTACATATTCTGACACAAAACGGTATATGAATATAAGCACTTTGTATGGTCAATTTAATTCCTCCACAAGATATGACTTTATTTTTATTAAAAATTAGAGGCGGGATAGAATTAAGTTAAAAATCAATTCTGGTCCCACCTCGTATCAAATGTAAATATTTAAATCTTAATTAAAAAGTGTTTTTAAATACAAAATCACACTTAATAACGTCATTATTATTCTTCATCCATTTTAAGTACTGCTAAGAATGCATCTTGAGGAATCTCTACATTACCAACAGCTTTCATTTTAGCTTTACCAGCTTTTTGTTTTTCTAAAAGTTTACGTTTACGACTAATGTCCCCACCATAACATTTAGATAATACGTTTTTACCCATAGATTTAATGTTTGTACGTGCTACTATTTTTTGACCAATTGCAGCTTGTACAGGTACTTCGAATTGTTGTCTAGGGATTAATGTTTTTAATTTTTCAACTAGTGATTTACCACGTTCATATGCAAATTCTTTGTGGACTATAAAGCTAAGCGCATCTACTTTTTCACCATTAAGTAGGATGTCCATTTTAACTAAATCACTTTCTTTATTTTCAATAAATTCGTAATCAAATGATGCATAACCTTTAGTATTAGATTTAAGTTGATCAAAGAAATCAAATACAACTTCTGATAAAGGAATTTCATAAACGATGTTAACTCGAATGTCATCTAAGTAATCCATATTAACAAATTGGCCACGCTTACGTTGACATAGTTCCATGACTGCACCCACATAATCATTAGGTACCATCATTGTTGCTCTAACATATGGTTCATAAATTTTTTCTATACGATCACGTTCAGGCATTTGTGCTGGGTTATCAACTGTGACTTCAGATCCATCTTTTAGTATACATTGATAAATTACTGATGGAGCAGTTGCAATCAATTCAATTCCAAATTCACGTTCGATTCTTTCTTGAATGATTTCCATGTGTAACATACCTAAAAATCCAGTTCTATAACCAAAACCTAAGGCTTGTGATGATTCTGGTTCGAATTCTAATGAAGCATCGTTTAATTGTAGTTTTTCTAGCGCTTCACGTAAATCATTATAATTTTTATTATCAATTGGGAATAAACCACAATAAACCATTGGATTCATTTTTTTATAACCTTGTAATGGTTTCTCAGCAGGTCTATTCGCTAAAGTAATAGTATCACCGACACGTGAATCATCAACATTTTTAATACTTGCAATGATATAACCAACATCACCGACAGTTAATTCGTCCACAGGTAGTTGTTTTGGAGTATTAATACCTACTTCAGTCACTTCAAATTCTTTACCTGTTGCCATCATTTTAATCTTATCTCCAGCTTTTACTACGCCATCAATAATTCTAATTGATGAAATAACACCGCGGTACGGATCATATTCTGAATCAAAAATTAATGCTTTTAATGGAGCTTCTGGGTCTCCTTCAGGTGGTGGGACAACTTCTACAATTTTTTCAAGAATTTCTTCAATACCAATATTAGATTTTGCACTTGCAAGAACTACATCATCTTGGTCAAGACCAATAACATCTTCAAGTTCTTGCTTAACTCTTTCAGGTTCAGCTGCTGGAAGATCAATTTTATTAACTACTGGTAATAGTTCTAAGTTATTATCTAAAGCTAGGTATACATTAGCTAGTGTTTGTGCTTCTATACCTTGTGCAGCGTCGACTACTAAAATAGCACCTTCACATGCAGCCAATGATCTTGAAACTTCATATGTAAAATCGACATGTCCAGGTGTATCGATTAAATGGAATGTATATGTTTCTCCATCTTTAGCTTCGTATTTTAATCTAACAGCATTTAATTTAATTGTGATACCACGTTCTCTTTCTAAATCCATTGAATCTAACAATTGATCTTGCATATCTCTAGTTTCTACTGATTTCGTATTTTCAAGAATTCTATCAGCTAAGGTAGATTTACCGTGGTCTATATGAGCTATAATAGAGAAATTTCTAATCTTATCTCTTCTATTGTATCGTTCTTGCTTATCCATTATATCCTTCTCACTTTCATATTTATAACCCGTATTTGTACATCTTTGATATGATAACGTTTTTAAATTGTAAATGCAAACATCTAATTAATCGTTTAAATAAACCATTTACTTTGATAAACTAATACTTATATTGGTTTAAGTTTAATATTGCATACTTTATTATAAAGTGTAATGAACTTAATTCCAATACTATAATGTGATATTCATTTATTAGCATAGCCATTAAATAAATGATTGCACAAAGATAGTACATTTGATAAAATATTTCTTGTTGTAATCAAATATAATTTAATTTGATAAGTTAGTTCACTTTTAGGAGGTGACAGTAATGCCAAACATTAAATCTGCAGTTAAACGTGTTAAAACAACTCAAACAGCTGAAGAGCGTAATATTTCTAAGAAAAATACTATGCGTACAGCAGTTAAACGTGCGAAATCAGCTATTGAGACAAATGCCGATAACAAAAATGAATTAGTAAGCTTTGCTATTAAGCAATTAGATAAAGCTGCTCAAAGCAACTTAATCCACTCTAACAAAGCTGATCGCGTAAAATCACAATTGATGAGCGCTAACAAATAATTATAAATAAAAGCTAGTTCGCCTAATAGGTCGAACTAGCTTTTATTTTTTTATGTAATAACCAATCAATCTTATAATGATAAAATAAACAATTCTAAAATCAGTTGTTTATCCATATATGAAGATTTCAATTTATAATCAGTTTCTGCACAAGAATTTATAATATTTAAAAGATCTTCTAACTGATAATGTCTTACCTGCCCCAATGCTAATTTCACTCTATATGGATGGACATTGACTGTTTTAGCTATTTGTTGCCCACTATATCCTTTTTGACTTAAAATCTTACATTGGTAATATAACCTATAATTACTAGTTATCAATGCTAATAATTTAATTGGTTCTTCCTTCATATTAATTAAATCTTTGACCAGTTGTATTGCTTTATTTTTTTGGCGTTTTTGAATATATTCTGTTAACAGAAATACATTTTGTTCTAAACTACGATTAATGATTTGATTCACATCGTCTTTATTTATAGTCGGTCTATCACCTAAAAATAGCATTAATTTATCTAATTCTTGTGAGATAATATTGAAATTAATACCGGTTAACTCAATCATATTATTTAGTGCGTCTTGTTTGATGTCCTTAAAATTATCATTTAATTTTGATTGAATCCATTTTTTTATTTCTTCTTCAGACATTTGTTCAACTTTTTTTAATTGTCCATTTTTCTTAAGTGTTTTGGTTAATTTTTTTCGTTCATCTAATTTATTTTGAAATACTTCAAAAACTATAAGGTTTTCACCATCATATTTTTCAATAAATTCAAGTAATTGGTCGGTATTTTGATTCAATTCTTTGGTAACCTTTTCACCCGTAAAGACATATGCATTCTGAACTAAAATTGCTTTTTTATCTGAAAAAAATGGCATTGTTAATGCTTCTTCAATGATTGGTGTAATTTCAGTTTCATATAAATTATATTTCACATAGTTGAAGTCATCTTTTTCTGATTGTAAATATTTATTTATCATTTCTGAACTCTTTTTCTCAACTAAGTCTGGTACCTCTCCATATACCATAATGATATTGTCAGACATGCATTACACCCTTTCCATATAGTTCACATTAAGAAATTATATCACGTAATAAACTCTAACCTCTACCAATTTATTTTTGTTGCTTAGTTGATATTGATAAATTTGAATCTAGTTTAACAGTTATCTCCCCGTTTATTTGGGTATCTAAAACTTTACTTCCAGATTGACGTAACCGTGTAATTACTTCTTGATTTGGCAAATGATATTTATTACCTTTACCACTTGATATAAGACTGATTTTTGGAGTTATGTGTTGTATTAAATTTGCAGAATTACTTGTTTTACTGCCATGATGCGCAACTTTCAAAATATCTATTTTAGGTAATTGATATCGATTTAACAGTAGTTCCTCATTATTAATAGTCATATCACCAGTAAGTAAAATAGTTTTATTTTTATATTTTAATAATGTAACAATTGAGTGTTCATTTTTATCGTCGCTTTCTTGAATATAAGTGTCTAAAAATTCAAGTTTCCCATCTTTAATAGCTAAAGAATTGAGTAAGTTAATATCCATGAAATTGATACCATTTAACTGACAAATACTTTTAATATTTGCTAGGACATCTTTAGGATAACTTGATGGCTCTATAATAATATTTTTGATGTTTATATGATTACTTAAATATGGTAATTCACCCATGTGGTCTAAATGAGGATGTGTAATAATTAAATAATCAATTGTAGATATCCCCTTAGCTTTTAAACTTGGTAAAATCTTATATTTGGCTATATTATTATTAGATTTAGTGTGGCTGTCAGTTAGTTTCCCACCAGTGTCAATCATAATATTTAGATTGTACTCAGTATGAAATAAAATGCTGTCTCCCTGACCAACATCTAACATTGTTAACTCTGTTTCTGAAGGCCTCGTTGTATATATAATTATTATAATACTAAGAAAAATTATCGAAACAGACGTTAAAATATTTCTATTAACGAATAAAAATAATGAAATGAACATAGACATTATTAAAAACACTATTGAGAAAGTATTTAACTCAGGAACAAAAATTCTAATGTACTTTAATGAAAGAAATAAAGAAAGAAATTGATCATGTATACGGTAACTATAATTTATTACTGTATTTAAAAGTAATAAGTGGGTTGTGAAGTGGCTAAGAAAGAAAAATATAATCGCTAGCGGAAAGATAATAATGCTATATAAAGGTACGAAAATTAAATTTGAAACTAATCCTATCCATTGAATTTGATTAAAATGGTAGACAGTAATTATTAACGCGCCTAATTGAGCTATAAAAGTCACTGACGTTAATAATTTTAGCCCAGTAAGTTCCTTTAATAATGGTGTAGAAATTATAAGGAAGAATGAAATAAAAAAGCTAAACTGAAAACCAATATCAAAAACTATTAGTGGATTGATAAAATACATTAATATAAAAATAAAAGAGAGTATATTTAATGGTTTGCTTTTAAACTGTCTAGGAAGAATGAGTATAATAATGCCGACTAATATAGATCTAACTGCGCTAGGAGCAAAATCAGTATAAAAAGCATATAGAGGTAATATAAGTAGAAGTAAAAGCTTAATTAATAAATATGGTGTGTTCAATCTCACAAAAGCGGAATGTACTAAATAAATAATTGCAGCAACATGTGAACCACTTACTGCAAGTAAATGATAAATTCCTATTTCTTTAACATCGTCAATAAATGATTGATTTAATGTTGATGTGTCACCAGTAATCAAAGCTAGTAACCTATCGTGATAAACATTTTTTGTTTTACTCATTTGATTCTGAATATAACTTTGATGTTTGGCTATAGGATTAATTTTCTTATTTTGTGTACAACTATTTAAATCTATCTGTTTAATAAATATTATAGGCTGATTCGAATTTAATAACTGTAAATCTCCATTTATAGCACATCTATAATTATCAATATTCAATCGATTATAATCACCTTGATGTCTGTAATAAAACTTTACATTGTGGTCATGCCATTCAAGGAGTCCTTTATAGATATTACTTTCTTTGTTTAATTTAATAAAAGTTACTGCTTCATTAATATGTTTACTATTCTTAATATTTTGCATTTCTTGTTTATGTTTAGTAAGTGCTAAATTTAACATTAAAACACTAAGTAATACTGAGATACATACCAAGAATAGATATTGCTTAATTACATTTTTTCTTATTAATAGAAACATTAGCATACAAAGTATAAAAGTAGAGAGCACTTTGTTAAATAACCAAAGTATCCCTACTAGAAATGATATTGCAATATAAAACAATAAACTTAACCTTGAGTTAAATACTTTGCAACATAATCTGGTGAAAATGGAATTTTTTTGTATTCTATTCCAGATTGATCCAGTAACTTCATGGCATACTCGTGATTATGGTAATCTTCAGCGTAATAAATCGTCTTTATTCCTGCTTGAATGATTGATTTTGTACAATTAAGACATGGGAAATGTGTGACATAAATTGTTGCACCTTCAGTCGATACACCTTGCTTTGCACATTGTAATAACGCATTCATCTCAGCATGAATAGTTCTTATACAATGGCCATCTTCAATCAAACAACCCTCATCGATACAATGTACTTCACCAGCTACGGATCCATTATAACCGCCTGCAATAATACGGTTGTCTTTAACTATCGTCGCGCCAACTGATAATCTTTGACAAGTTGATCTTAATGCTAATAAGTGGCTTTGTGCCATAAAATATTCTTCCCATTTTATTCTTTCCATGATGATCTATGCCTCCATCGTACTTAATTAAAATAATAATTATAGCTTACTCATTTTAAAATCATAATGCAAATGCAACTCTTATTACACAGTAAAATAAGCCTTTAATTTTTCAAATGTTTTTGGTCCAAATCCTTTTATGTTTTTTAAATCTTCTATGCTATTAAAAGCACCATTTTTATTTTTATAATCTATAATTTCTTTGGCTTTAGAAGGACCTATACCAGGAACTTTCAATAATTGCTCTTCTGTCGCTACATTCAAATTAATAGTTGATTGTGTACTATCAACCGTATTACTTGTAATTTGTTCTTGTATATTTTGAGAAGTCTTTTCTCCCTTTTCAGGTATGTAAATTAACTTTTGGTCTATTAATTTTTCTGATAAATTAATTTGTTTAGTATCAGCATTATTACTTAATTGGGCTTTCTTTAACAAGTCAATGATTCTATCAGAACTGTTCATTTTATATACATTGGGATGCTTTACTGCCCCCTTTATGTCAACGTATATAACTTTATTTTCCTTTTTTGCATCAGAATCTTTAGTTTCGCCTTGATGACGTTTAGATAAAGTTTCTTTTTTATCTGTTTTATTACTATAACTATCTGTATTTGATTCAACATATGTTTGTTGACTTTTGTCTTCATTATGATTCATAGAATAAGATAAAACTGCTATAAAAATAATTGCTATTCCAATTCCAATATATAGTTGATACGGTGTCAAAATCTTTATTAATTGTTTTAATTTAGAAAGCAAAAAATCACCCCTTCATACTAATTAACGTATGTCAGCGTGATTTTACTTTATATTTAATGTTTTTGAGCTACAAAAAATAATCGATCTGCCTGTTCATCATCTTGATTCATATTGAAATCTGTAAACGTTTTGACTAAAGTTAATCCACATTTTTCCAATAATTGAGTATATACATCTTTTTCAAATGTACGTTGATAATGTTCTTCGTCAAATCTTTGATATAAACCATTTTCTCTTTCAATAAAAAATGACATTTGATGAATAACGCTTAATGGTTCCGCGCCTTTTAGAGCATCCCATCCTAAAAATAAATGTTCTGCTTCATCTATATAACTTTGGTCACTAAATAATGTAGTCATTTTAGCAACGGTATGTACATCAAATATTAACAAACCGTTATCTTTCAAATGGTTATAAACACATTTAAAAGTATCTTCAACATTGTCTAATGTAGGTAAATAGTTTAATGAATCACAAAAAATAGTAACAATATCAAATTGATGATCTAATTGAAAATTCGTCATGTCTCCTTCTAACCAATTGATTTGATTAGATTTTTGAGAGGCAATGGAAAGCATATCCGGACTAATATCCATGCCACTAACATTTCCTAAATCATTTAACATACATGTTAATGTACCTGTACCACATCCAATATCAAGGATATCGGCATGATGATTAGCATAAAATTGAACTATATCAAACCATGATTCATAAGGTTGATCTTGTGTGAGTTGATCATAAACCAAACTCATTTCTTCATATTGAGACATAATTAGTAAACAACCTGTCCGTATGATTCGATTGGAGCATCTTGATATAATTTCTCAATATTATAATAAGATCGTTCATCTTTATGGAAGATATGAACAACTACATTGGCAAGGTCAATTAGAACCCATCTTGCATCTTGATAACCTTCCATTCGTTTAACATCGATATCATGTTCATGAACTGCTTCTTTTACAGCTCTAGCAATTGACTGAACTTGACGTTCATTATTACCATGACATACAACAAAATAATCTGTCATATCACTGATACCTTGCATATTAAGAGAAATAATATCTTCTGCTTTTTTGTTCTCTGCTGCATCAACAGCAATGTTTAACAATTTGTCTGAATTCATTTAATCATCCTTTATTCTTTCATCACTATAGTTATAATAATTTAGACAAGCAATCGTAGCACCGTAAACTGTAATATCTTTTTGAATTAAAAATAGTACTGTACGCTTAGAAATTTCATAAATTGTTTTATCTAAGCTACCTTGATTGTATGCCATATCTCTGATTTCTTCAACTCCTGGAGTCTTACGACCAGGCTCTATATAGTCAGCTATAAATACTAGTTTTTCTGTTTTTGTCATTTGTTGACGACCAGTTGTATGATATTTAATAGCTAACAAAACTTCTTCATCTTTGACATCAAAGTCATTTTCCATTATTGCTGAACAAACCGGTCCATGCAAAATTTCTCCACCATAACTCAATAAATCAGATTCTAAATCATACTGTCTCACTGTTTGATACATAGTACTTAAATCATCATATTTACAATAATCATGAAGTACACCAGCTAGTTCAGCTTTATCTTTATCGCCATCATAGATTTCTGCTAATTTTACAGCTGTCTCTGCTACTCTAAGTGAATGTTTAAATCGCTTTTCTGGCAATTTCTCTTTGACTAACTCTATAGCATTTTCAATTTTCATATAATCCTTCCTCTCGAATATAATGTTCAACGCTTTGAGGAACTAATATTTGAATAGACTGTTTCGCTTTAACACGTTCACGTATCATTGAAGAACTAATATCCATTCTAGGAATAGTGATAGATATCATACCTTCTTCAACAGACTGTACATCTTTCTCTCTATTAACCACTATAAATGTAATCAATTTCTTTAATTCATCAATATTGTACCATTTATCTAATTGATCGTATTGATCAGTGCCTATAATGAAGTAGAATTCACTATTAGGATGTGACTTTATTAATGATGATAACGTATCATAAGTATAGCTTTGCCCTTTTCTTTCTATTTCTTCTTCACTAATTTTACCAAAACCTAAAGTAGCAATTGCTAACTCTATCATTTTAATGCGTTGTGGTGCTTCTAGGAAATCAGAATGTTCTTTTAAAGGAGACATATAACTTGGTAAAAAATAAAATTCATCTGGCTTGATGACATGATACACTTCACTAGCTACCATCATATGAGCGATATGAATCGGGTTAAATTGTCCACCATATAAAATAATTTTCTTTTTCATTATGGTAACGTAATTTCTTTATTATCCTTTGATTCTCTGTATAAAACAATCATAGACCCTATGATTTGAACAAGTTCACTATTCGTAGCATCACTTAATGCAGTAGCAAGTTCTGATTTATCATCAAAATTATTTTGTAATACGTGTATCTTAATTAATTCGCGATTCTCTAAAGTATCGTCAATTTGGTTAATCATATTTTCATTTATACCACCCTTACCAATTTGGAAGGTTGGATCAGTATTATGTGCTAAACTACGTAAATATCTTTTTTGTTTTCCAGTTAACATAATTAAACTCCTTTTAATTTATCTATTACTGATTGTTTCATCATTTTAATATCGGCTTGGTATCCAGTCCATATTTTGAAACTTTCAGCGCCTTGATATACAAACATGTCTAATCCATTATAAATAGGATTACCTTTATTTTCCGCTTCTAGTAAAATTGGTGTTTTATACGGAATATATACGATATCACTTACTAAGGTGTCTGTGTTTAAATTCTTGAGACTGATGGGTAATTCTTGATTATTATCCATACCAGCAGGTGTTGTATTAATAATAATATCGAACTCATCTAAGTGGGATTCAGCCTGTTCTAGAGTTATCTGATTAACATTTAAATGCCATGACTCAAATCGTTTCATCGAACGGTTAGCAATCGTTAATTTCGGTTGAACAAATTTAGTTAATTCATTTGCTATACCCTTACTAGCTCCACCAGCGCCTAAAATTAATATATATGCATTTTCTAAATCATTATAAACTTGACGCAAGCCAGTAACATAACCTATCCCATCTGTATTGTATCCAATCCATTTACCGTCACGTACCATTACTGTATTAACAGCACCAACAGTTGTAGATTGTGAATCTATTTCATCTAAAAATGGAATAATACGTTCTTTATGTGGGATCGTAACATTAAATCCATCTAATTTTCTTTCTTTAATTATTTCTTTAATGTTATGAAATTGATCTTCAGGTATATCAATTGCTTCATAAGTATAATCCAAACCCAAAGATGCAAAATTATCAGTATGCATAAGTGGTGATAAAGAGTGTGAAATTGGATGACCAATTACTGCAAATTTCACGTTTATCCCTCCTTATAATATCGAATTTCTTAAAATGACATCTACATTTTTAGGTACTCTAACTATAACTTTTGCACCAGCATCAATTGTAATAAATCCTAGTCCAGAAATCATTACGTCTCGTTTATCTTTGCCTGTTTCTAATCGAACAGCTTTCATTTCACTCATATTAAATCGATTTGGATCATGAGGTGGTGTTAACAAATCTCCAATATGATTTTTCCATAAATCATTGGCTTTTTCTGTTTTAGTTCTATGAATATTTAATTCATTTGAAAAGAAACATATCAATGGTCTTTTTCCACCTGAAACATAATCAATTCGAGCTAAACCACCAAAGAATAACGTTTGTCCTTCATTTAGTTGATATACTCTTTGTTTGATTTCCTTTTTAGGCATAATTAATTTTAATTCTTTTTCTGTGACAAAGTGAGTCATTTGATGTGATTGAATAATACCAGGTGTATCAAACATAAATGATTTTTCATCTAATGGAATATCTATCATATCTAATGTAGTTCCTGGGAATCTAGACGTTGTGACAACATCTTTTTCACCTACACTAAGCTCTATCAATTTATTAATTAATGTTGATTTACCTACGTTAGTTGTACCTACAATATAGACATCTTCCTGTTGACGATGTTTATTGATTGAATATAATAGCTCTTCAATACCCTGTCCTTTTTCAGCTGAAATGAGTACAACGTCTTCAGACTCAAGACCGTATTTCTTAGCAGAACGTTTCAACCATTCTTTTACACGACGTTTGTTAATTTGTTTTGGAAGTAAGTCCATCTTGTTAGCTACTAAAATAACTTTTTTATTACCAACAATGCGTTTAACTGCATTGATAAATGAACCTTCAAAATCAAATACATCTACGACATTAACAACGATACCGCTTTTATCTGATAATCCAGAAAGTAAATTTAAAAAATCTTCGCTATCAAGTCCTACATCTTGTACTTCATTATAATTTTTTAATCGAAAACATCTTCTACAAATGACATCTTCTCTAAACATATTATGCTCCGGTACATAACCTGGTGCGTTTTTATCTTCTGATTGCAATGGTGCACCGCAACCTATACATTTCAATTCATCACTCAATCAATTTTCCTCCCATTTAATATAACCTTTTTTCCTGAAGTGATTTAATAATCTTCTTTCAATTAAGCGATTAAACTTGGTAATAAACCCGTCAGTACGTTTAACAGGTACAACCATAATCGTATATAAACCATTACGATTACCACCAAAAACATCTGTTAACATTTGGTCACCGACTACCACTGTTTCACTAGGTTTGATGTTCATTTGTTTAATCGCTTTTTTAAATGCTTTACCCATCGGTTTTCGAGCTTTACAAATAAAATCTACATTCAAATCTTTTGAAAATTCACCTACACGTTGTTCATTGTTGTTTGACACAATTGTGATTTGTATGCCTTTTTCTCTTGCTTCTTTAAACCATTGTTTAATTTGTTCAGTTGGCGCGACAACATCCCAACCTACTAGTGTGTTATCTAAATCTGTGATAATACCTTTTACACCAGTTTCAGCCAATTTATCAACATTGATTTCGAATACTGACTTTACATATGCATTAGGCATAAAATAATGTTTAATAATACCCATTGAATTGTCACCTTTACTCTTTAATTATAATTTTCCGACTAATAATTCTACCATTTCACTAGATGAAACAGCTGCTTTTCCTAAAAATTCCTCGAATGTCATATCTGCTTCGCCATTAGCTAAATCAGAGACAGCTCTCGTAATGATGAATGGAACTTTAAATTGATAACATGTTTGAGCGATAGCAGTTGCTTCCATTTCAACAGCCATTGCGTCGCTAAATTGAGTTTTTATCGTTTTTCTTTGTTCTGCACTTCCTATGAAACTATCACCACTTACAATAAGCCCAACTTTAGCATTTAAATTTTGTTGTTTTACAACTTCACTTGTTTCATTTATTAAATTTTGATTTGCTTCATATTTTTCTGGCATTTGTGGGATTTGACCCAATGCATAGCCAAATGCTGTAGCATCTGCATCATGGTAAGCTACATTATCACTGATTAATACGTCTCCTATAGATAAGTTTTCATCTAGTGCTCCGGCTGAACCTGTATTTAGGATGTATTTTGGATTGAATTTTCCGATTAGTAATGTTGTAGAAATAGCTGCATTAACTTTACCAATACCACTTTGAGTAATGACTACTTCTTTTTGATTAAGTTCACCTTTATAGAATTTAACATGAGCTACATTAATTTCGCTTAAATTCACTAATTTATCTTTTAAAATGGCAACTTCTTCTTCCATTGCACCAATAATACCTATCATTATTGTCCCACCTTATCTTATTATACTAGCATTTGTTATTCTATCACATTTTATAGCTTTCAACGACAATAGGTTAGTATTTAACTAATATATAATAGTATGTTTTAAGTTATAAAAAAAAGCGTTAATACTACACATTTATTAACTAAATGAATAATATTAACGCATATTTATTATCTTAATTTAATATTACAATCTTAGCCTTTCCACAAACTAGCTAAATCTTGCAATGAGAAGATGCCAGTTAAGATAGTTACTAATCCTGCAATAATTCCGAACACTAACATCCAAGTAGGGTGTTTATAATCACCAACAATCGATTTCTTTCTACTCGCTATTAAAATTACACTTAATGTAATCGGTAAAATCCAACCGTTTATTACGCCTGCTATGATTAATAAGCTAACTGGTTTACCAATAAACAAGAAGATTAAAGTTGAAATAACGATAAATGAAATAACGATTAAATTATTTTTATTGAACAAAGATTTATGCATTGTCTTTAAGAACGTTGCGCTTGTATAAGCTGATCCAATAACAGAGGACATTGCTGCTGCAAAAATAACGAGTCCAAAAATGTTCTTACCAATTGGTCCAATCGCATGTTCGAACACTGAAGCTGGTGGATTCTCAGAACTTAATGTAACACCAGTTACAACAACACCTAAAACTGCCAAGAATAGTAAGGTACGCATCACACCAGTAGTTAAAATACCTGCAATAGCTGAATGATTCACAAACGGCAAAAAGTCTTTACCTTTTATGCCAGAATCTAAAATTCTATGGGCACCAGCAAAAGTTATGTAACCACCAACAGTACCACCTACAAGTGTGATAATTGGTAAAATCAACTTAATTGGATGTTCAGGAGCAAATGTATGTACTAGTGCATCACCATAAGGTGGATTGGACACTACCATGACATAGGCTACAACAAGAATCATAACAACTCCTAAAATCATAGACACAACATCCATAATTTTTTGACCACTTTTACTAACAAATATTAAGATAGCAAAAATAGCCGTTATCGCAGCACCCCATTTTACATCTAAACCAAACATCGCATTTAGTCCAAGACCTGCTCCGGCTATATTACCTATATTAAATGCTAAGCCCCCAAATGCAATTAAAATCGAGACAACTGTTCCAAGACCAGGCAGTATTTTATTAGATACTTCTTGGCCTCTTAAACCAGTTACAACAAGTACACGCCAAATATTTATTTGAGCTCCAATATCAATAATTATAGAAATGAGAATAGCAAATGCAAAACTAGCATAAAATTGTGCAGTAAATACTGCTGTTTGTGTTAAAAATGCTGGACCGATAGCTGATGTAGCCATCAAAAATACAGACCCTAATAACAACCTTTTATGATTTCTAGTAAATTGAGCTTTCCCATTATGATTTGATGATAGTTTTTCTCCCATCTAAAAACCCCCTATAAAGTTTGGATATCAATGCCTTCTTTCGTTAATTTTTCTCTTATTTTTGTTACGAATTCAAGCGCATGTGCGCCATCTCCATGAACACATATTGTGTCTGCTTGAAGAGTGATTTCCTTATTATTTTTTGAAATGACTTTATTCTCAGTTACCATTTTTACAACTTGTTCCAATGCTTCTTCAGAATCAGTAATCACTGCATCCGCTTCTTTACGACTTACAAGTTGACCATCATCTTCGTATCGACGATCAGCAAATACTTCTGAAGCTGTCTTTAATCCAACTTTTTCTGCTTCTGAAATAAGTAATGTATTAGCTAAACCAACAAATACAAGACTTGAGTCAAAATCATAAACTGCTTTAGCAATAGCATTTGCTATAGCTTCATCTTTAGCACCCATTTGGTACAATGCTCCATGAGGCTTAACATGATTCATTTTAACGTCGTGTATTTGACAAAAGCCATTTAATGCGCCTAATTGGTATACTACAATGTTATATATTTCATCAGGTGTCATATCTAATTTACGTCTACCAAAACCTTGTAAATCAGGTAAACCAGGATGTGCACCTATACCAATGTTATTTTTTTTAGCTAATTGAATTGTTTCATTCATTACATTCGCATCACCAGCATGAAAACCACAAGCAATGTTTGCTGATGTAATTAGAGGAAGAATATCTTTATCTCCACCAAAAGAATAATTACCAAATGCTTCGCCTAAATCGCAATTTAAATCAATTTGCATTATAATTCCACTCCTTTACTTATTTGATGTTTTTCAAGGAATTTAATATCAACATCTTTTGCGTCTCCATCTGAATATGCAGGATAGTTTAATACTGCATAAAGGAAATCTGCTGTTGTTGTAAAACCATCGATAACCATTTCATCTAAAGTTACTTTTAACTTTTGAATTGCGCTAGCTCTATCTGCACCTTTTACAATTACTTTTGCTACTAAAGAATCATAATAAGGAGATACTTTATATCCTGGATATAGAAGTGAATCTACTCTAACGTTAAAACCTTGTGGTAAGTGTAATGCATTTACTTTACCTGGTGTTGGTTGGAAATGCTTTTCAGGATTTTCAGCATTGATTCTTGCCTCAATTACATGACCATTAAACTTAATGTCTTCTTGTTTAAAAGGAAGCTCATCATGTTGTAGTAGATAAAGTTGTGCAAGTAATAAATCTCTGTCAGCACGCATTTCTGTAACAGTATGTTCTACTTGAATTCTTGCATTCATTTCAATGAAATAATGTGCATCTTCAGTAACTAAAAACTCAATCGTACCTGCACTTCTGTAATTTGAAGCTTGAGCAACTTTAACTGCATCATCACAAATACGTTGGCGTCTTTCCTCAGTTAGTGCAGCACATGGAGATTCTTCAATTAATTTTTGATTTTTTCTTTGTACTGAACAATCACGTTCTCCTAAATGAACAAAATTATCTTTTCCATCTCCAATAATTTGAACCTCAACATGTTTAGCAACAGGAATAAAGGCTTCTACATATACTCGGTCATCATTAAAGTATTTTTGTCCTTCACTTTTAGCTTCTTTTAACGCTTTTTCAAGATGGTCAGGTTCTTTAACAATACGTATTCCTTTACCACCGCCACCACTTGCAGCTTTTAAAACAACAGGATAACCAATGTCTTCTGCCAGTGTTTTTATTTCTTCTACAGTTTTAACTTCATCTGTTGAACCAGGTATAACAGGAACTCCAGCACCATCAACAGTTTGTCTAGCTGTAATTTTATCTCCCATCATTTCCATAGTTGTTTTATTAGGTCCGATAAAATTGATATTATTATCTTCTACAGCTTTAGCGAATGTTGTTGACTCAGATAAAAATCCATATCCCGGATGAATAGCATTCGCACCAGTTACCTCTGCAGCACCTATGATTCTAGGAATATTTAAATAACTATCTAGTGGATTTGCTTCACCAATACAAACTGCTTGATCAGCTAATCCTACATGTAAGCTATCTTCATCTCCTTTAGCATATACTGCTACAGTTTCAATGCCCATCTCTCTACAGGCACGAATAATTCTAACAGCAATTTCCCCTCTGTTTGCAATTAAACATCGATACATTTACTTGTACCCCCTTACTTCAACGTTACTAAAACTTGGTCATATTCAACATTAGTTCCATGATCGACAACAATTTCAGCTACTTCACCAGCAATATCACTAGTAACTTCATTCATTACTTTCATAGCTTCAATGTAACCAATAACATCGCCTTTTTCTACTTTATCGCCGACTTTAATTTGAGGTTCTGTTAATTCTTTACTATCTTGTAAAAAGAATGTTCCGACCATTGGTGATTTGATCGCATTTTCTTCAGATTGAACATCAGTTTTTTGAGAATCTTGTTGATTTACACCATTTGATGTCGCACCATTTTGAGCTTGAGGTACATTGGTAGGCTGTGCTAATACTTGTCCTTCTGTAAAATCTAATTCAATTTCACTTTCAAAATCTTTATATTTAAATTTTTTCACATCATTAGCTTTGACTAGTTTAATGATTTCTTCTATTTTTTTAGTATTCATTGATTAAATATCTCCTTTAAGTAGATTCGCTAATTTTTTTGATGTTTGTCTTAACATAGATAGTTCGTATAGCGGTTGTTTTTGTATATTTGATAATTCGTCTTCAAATTGCTCGTTAAATGTTGCAGATTCATTTATAGCATCTTCAATTGATATCCATTTAAATTGCACAGCTTCTCCTGGTTGTAATTGAACTAATTTATTTAATCCTAGTTGTGTTACTGTTGCAATTTTTGTATAGCCCCCAACAGTTTGTTTATCATTTAATAATACAATAGGGTTTCCATCATTTGGAACTTGGATACTGCCTAAGGCTACTGGTTCAGAAATAATATCTGCAGATTCTTCGGGTGGGATACTTTCACCTTTTAAGCGAAATCCCATTCTATCTGACATATCTGAGATAATAAATTCATTTTCAACTAATTTTGCTTTAGCCTCTTCTGAAAAAGCTTCAATTTGTGGCCCTTTGACAATATGAATCACATTGTCTTCATAGTTTAAATTTATTTCTGCAGCTTGACCTACATATTTCTTATATTTAGGTAATGATACTGTATCTATGACATCATCTTTCTTTAATGCACGACCTTTAAAGCCACCCATTTTACTTCTAGTATGCGTTGCATAACTATTTGCAACTTTTAGTATATCCAATGGTTGACCAAATGTAATGTAACCTCGAGCGCCTTTAATAGCATTACCGATTTCCAAAATATCACCTTGATGAACTTCATAGATGACTTGTGTCTGTATAGGGTTCCCGTTTAATTTTGCATTAAACTGTCCACCAGTAATGGTAAATGAATTATCACTTAAAAATTGTATAGATGGGCCTACAATTGTATATTCAAGTGAAGGGCCTTCATTACCGATTAGATGCTTAGCAATCAAATAGCTAAATTTATCAAGTGCGCCAGCTTCCGAAAAACCTAAATTCATATAGCCTTTTCTTCCTTCATCTTGAACGGTTGTGAACAAGCCTGGCTTTATAATTTTAATACTCATTGTCGTAAGTCACCCACTTATCTAATTCAAAATTTCCAGCATTAATATCTGCTTGAATTTGTTCAAATTCATCTTGTGTAATCGCTTTAAATTGAATATAGTCACCAGCTTCATAGATTGTCATTGGCTCTCTATCTAAATCAAATACTTTTAGCGGCGTACGTCCAATAATTTGCCAACCACCTGGTGAATCTAAAGGATATAAACCAGTTTGGTTATTCGCAATACCAACTGATCCTGCTTCAATTTTTACTCTTGGCTCTGAACGACGAGGTGTATGTATACGTTCGTCTAGACCACCTAAGTATGGAAATCCTGGCATAAAACCTAACATATATATTAAGTAGGGTTGTTGTGTATGTATCTGGATTACTTCCTCAGTTGTTAATTGATTACTAGAGGCAACTTCTTCCAAATCAGGTCCAAATTCTTCACCATAAACTACGGGTATTGTTACTACTTTTCGTTGTTGTAATTGATTTGATTCTGAGTCATTAAATTGATTAAGTTCTAAATTTTCAATTAATTTAGTGCCATCAATACTTGTGTTATCAAACGAAATCAAAATAGCTCTATATGAAGGTACTATATCTATGATTTCTTTATGATTTTGTTCCTTAATATATTGAACTAATTTATTTACTTTATTATATGTATCTTTAGTAATTTCATTATCAAAATAAATCATTAAAGATTGTTCATTTATCAATCTAGTTTCCAACTTACCAATTCCTCCCCTTTTATAGGACTAGTTTGTTGTGCTATATTATTGTATCATTTTATTTGCGTGATTGTTTAATAAATTATTCTAATTATTAGTAATAACCAATTTCTCAATTCATTCTAAGATTTACATTTACTAATAATAATTACTAACTATTCAAAAAATTCTTTATTATATTTAATCATAATAAGTTTAATTTGTCACTGTAATCGTTATCACCAAATAAGTTTTCCTTATTAAAATGATTGCATTAAATTAAAAGATTTTTCAAATGTCTCACTTAAATATTAAACATTCCAAAAAAGCGCAAGGGAGTGGGACAGAAATATAAAGCACTACTCCTAATTTTATTAGGTTAGTAGTACTTACACATTAGCTTTAGCTAAGGTGTAC
>ENA-ORXC01000380-ORXC01000380.1-marine-metagenome-genome-assembly--contig:-NODE-380-length-33546-cov-7.984403_pt1 | contig 33546 bp, 28 predicted proteins | sample MGYA00237865_ERZ511478 | MGnify/ENA metagenome assembly ERZ511478
ATTATCTTGAGTAGTACTCAACGATTAATTGTTCATTGATTTCAGCTGGTAACTCGCTACGTTCAGGGAAACGAACGAAAGTTCCTTTTAAGCTGTCTGCATCAAAGTTTAAATATTCAGGAACAAAGTTGTTGATTTCAACAGACTCAGTAATGATATTTAATTTTTGAGATTTTTCACGAACAGCGATTTCTTGACCAGGTTTTAATGAATATGATGGAATGTCTACACGACGGCCATCAACTTCGATATGACCATGGTTAACTAATTGACGTGCTTGACGACGAGTACGTGCTAAACCTAATGAGTAAACTACTGCGTCTAAACGACTAGCAAGTAAAATCATGAAGTTTTCACCATGTACACCGTATTGTTTAGCAGCGATGTCAAATGTGTTACGGAATTGACGTTCTGTCATTCCATATAAGTAACGTAATTTTTGTTTTTCACGTAATTGTAAACCATATTCTGATAATTTTTTACGTTGGTTTGGACCATGTTGTCCTGGTGCGTAAGGACGTTTTTCTAATTCTTTACCTGTACCGCTTAAAGAAATACCTAAGCGACGAGATTTTTTCCAGTTTGAACCTCTGAATCGAGCCATAATAAGACTCCTCCTTTTTCTTTTTTGTTGTTATGAATAAACAAAAAAGAGTGTTATATGCTTATTAAGATATGTTGTTTTATGTGTCTTCACCTTATAGCGACAGTTACACGACACGTCCACATTGGGAACAACATAGCGCTCAATAATATACAACTGCTATTTTCGTTAATTCACACAAATTTCATTGTACCAGTTTATATAAAAGAGTCAATACTTTTATACTAAATTAGTTATATTTGATTTTCTATAATCGAAACGATTTTTTCCAATCCTATTCTATCTTGATCATTAAATCTATTTTTTATTGGCGCATCAATATCTAAAACGCCTATAATTTTACCATCCTTATGAATTGGTACAACAATTTCTGAATTACTATTTGCATCACAAGCAATGTGACCTGGAAATTGATGGACATCTTTCACAACTTGTGTTTCATTAGTAGAGACTGCAGTTCCGCATACACCTTTTCCGATTTGAATGTGGACACAAGCAGGATGACCTTGAAAAGGACCTAAGATAAGTTCGTTTTCCTCTATTAAATAGAAGCCGACCCAATTAACTTTATCCATATTGTCATTAATAAGCGCAGAGGCATTACTTAATATAGCAATTAAATTAGATTCATCTTCTATTAGACTAGAGAGCTGTTTTTGTAATAAGTCATAATTTGTATTTTTAATGTCTATCATAACCTGTCCCCTTAAATAATATTTTACAATAGTATAAGGTGTTTAAAATATTCTATCAATAAATACATTTTCTGATTTAATGAAACGATAAATTACGTTATAATAATGAATGATAACATAGGAGGAGAAGTACATATGGTGTTATATATCATTTTAGCAATAATTGTTATTATACTGATTGCTGTAGGTATAATGTTTTATTTGCGCTCGAACAAACGACAGCTCATTGAAAAGGCTGAAGAACGTAAAGTTGAAATTGAAACTCTACCTTTTGACCAAAACATTAAAAAATTATCAAGCTTAAACTTGAAAGGTGAAACTAAAACTAAATACGACGCAATGAAAAAAGACAACTTAGAAAATACTAATAATTACTTAGCTCCTGTTGAGGAAAAAATTCACAATGCTGAGGAGTTATTAGATAAGTTTAATTTTTCAGGTGCTCAAGCTGAAATCGATGATGCTCACGAATTAATGGATCAATATGAAGCTAGTTATAATAACCAAGTTTCACAAGTAGATGAGATTTTAGCACTACATAAAGATAATGAATCGTTATATGAAAAGTGCAAAGTTGATCATCGTGAAATGAAAAGGGATATTTTAGCTAATCGTCATCAATATGGTGAAGCTGCAAATCCATTGGAAACAGAAATTGAAAATTTTGAACCTAAATTATCTCAATATGAAGTATTAAAAGCTGATGGCAATTATGTGCAAGCACACAATCATATTTCAGCATTACATGAAGAGATGCAAAGTTTAAAAGAATATATGGAAGAAATTCCAGAATTAATCCGTGAAGCACAAAAAGAATTACCTGGTCAATTCCAAGACTTGAAATATGGTTGCAGAGATCTAAAAGTAGAAGGATACGATTTAGACCATGTCAAAGTTGATGGAACAGTTCAAAGCTTGAAAACAGAATTAAGTTTTGTTGAACCTATGATTAGTAGATTAGAATTAAACGAAGCAAATGATAAACTTGAATATATCAATGATAAATTAGATGAAATGTATGATTTAATTGAACATGAAGTTAAGGCTAAAAATGAAGTAGAAGAAACTAAAGATGTTATCACTGATGATTTATTTAAAGCCAAAGACATGAATTATACATTGAAAACAGAAATTGAATATGTTCGTGAAAATTATTATATTAATGAATCAGATGTTCAAAGCGTAAGACAATTTGAAAATGAAATTCAAAATCTTATCTCTGTATATGATGAAATTCTTAAAGAAATGTCTAAATCTGCAGTTCGCTATAGTGAAGTACAAGATAATTTACAATATCTAGAAGATCACGTGAGCGTTATTAATGAAAAACAAGATAAACTACAAAATCATTTAATTCAATTACGTGAAGATGAAGCAGAAGCTGAAGATAATTTAATTCGCGTACAATCTAAAAAAGAAGAAGTTTATCGCCGATTACTTGCTTCTAACTTGCCAAGTGTTCCGGAAAGATTCATTATTATGAAAAATGAAATAGATTATGAAGTTCGTGAAGTGGATGAACAATTTAGTGATAGACCAATACATGTAAAACAATTAAAAGACAAAGTTGCTAAAATTGTTATTCAGATGAACACATTTGAAGATGAAGCTAATGATGTATTAGTTAATGCAGTTTACGCTGAAAAACTAATCCAATACGGTAATAGATATCGTAAAGATTACCAAAGCATTGATAAAAGCTTAAACGAAGCGGAACGTTTATTTAAAAACAACCGTTACAAACGTTCAATCGAAATTTCAGAACAAGCACTTGAAAGTGTAGAACCAGGAATTACTAAGCATATTGAAGAACAAGTAATTAAAGAATAATTGATATTAATTAATAGAGACATGATTTCCATATAATTGGAAGTCATGTCTTTTATTTTTATAAAAAAATAGTATAATGCTTGAGTATGCTTATTTAGAATATTAAATGGTAAAATACCTCAATAATACATAATAATTATTAATATAAATAAACGAGATAAAACGCTATAAAAAATAGAAATGATTATCCTAAATGTTTAGATTAAACTTAAAAATTTTCAAGAAAGAGAAGTGTTATCAATGATTTATTTAGATAATGCAGCTACTACAAAAGTTGATTCAAGTGTAATGAATTCTTTTGTGAAAGTTAATGAATCACTTTATTTCAATCCCAATAGTCCTCATCAAGCAGGTCTTCAAGCTGAAAAACTATTACAACAAGCAAAAGAGCAAATCAATCAAGCACTTAAATTAAATCATTTATATGATATTATTTTCACAAGTGGTGCAACTGAATCGAACAATATGGCTTTGAAAGGTATAGCTTATCGTAAAAAAGATACTGCTAATGAAATTATCACGTCAGTATTAGAGCATCCTTCTGTATTAGAAGTTGTAAGATATTTAGCTGAAAAAGAAGGATTCATATTAAAATATGTCAATGTTAAACCTAATGGACAAATAGATATTGAACATTTCAAAGCATTGATGAATGATCGTGTAGGGCTTGTAACATGTATGTATGTGAATAATATTATGGGACAAATTCAACCTATTAAACAAATTGTAAACATATTAAAAGAATATCCGAAAGCTCATTTTCACGTTGATGCCGTACAAGCACTAGGAAAAATCCCGTTAAATATAGACGGAATTGATAGTTTAAGTTTAAGTGGGCACAAATTTAACGGACTTAAAGGGCAAGGTTTATTAATTACTAGAACAGCTCATAATCTCGAACCAATTATTCATGGCGGTGGACAAGAATTTGGTGTTCGTAGCGGCACAGTCAATTTACCGATGGCGGTATCAATGGTTAAAGCAATCAATCAAGCTGTTCAACAAACTGAACAATTAAACCAAACATTATCTTCTTATCAACAACAAATAAGAGAAATGGTTGAAACTTATCCTGGTGTGAAAATAAACTCTCCAGAAGATGCAGCGCCACAAATCATTAATATAGGTTTCCCTGGTGTAAAAGGCGAAGTATTAGTTAATGCATTTTCTAAACAAGATATAATGGTTTCTACTACGAGTGCATGTTCCTCTAAAAGAGGAAAACTGAATGAAGTATTATTAGCTATGGGAATACCGGAAAAACAAATCGAAGGCAGTATCCGATTATCAATGGGTCAAACTACCACACAAGCTGATATTGATACATTTAAAGAAAAATTTGAACTAATATATAAAGAAATCAAGGAGTTGTTGAAATAATGAAATACGACCATTTAATCGTAAGATATGGTGAGTTAACGCTTAAAGGTTCTAACCGTAAAAAGTTTGTTAACCAATTAAAAACCAATGTGACTAGAGCGTTAAAACCTCTAGAAGGATTTCATATCAAAGGTAAAAGAGACCGTATGTATATTGAATTATCAGATGAAGCTGATATTGATGAAATCATTGACCGTTTATCAAAAGTATATGGTATCAAATCAATCAGTCCAGTATTAAAAACAGAAAAAAATGATCAAGCAATTGCTGAAGTAGCTGTTCGTTTAGCACAATCATTTGAAAAAGGTTCTACATTTAAAATTGACGTCAAAAGATCTGATAAATCGTACCACAAAGACACTTATGAATTACAACGTGAAATTGGTGGCGAAGTATTAAAAAATGTTGAAGGTTTAACAGTAGATGTTAAACGTCCACAACATGAAATTCGAGTAGAAGTTCGATTAGATGCAATTTATTTATATGTAGATGTTATACAAGGATCAGGTGGTTTACCTGTAGGTACTGGTGGTAAGACGTTATTGATGCTATCAGGAGGTATAGATTCACCTGTTGCTGGTATGGAAGTTATGAAACGTGGCGTAACTATTGAAGCCATTCATTTCCATAGTCCACCATTCACAAGTGAAAAGGCTAAGGAAAAAGTCATTGAATTAACACGTATTTTATCAGAACGTGTGGGTCCAATTAAGTTGCATATTGTACCTTTTACTGAATTACAGAAGCAAATTAATAAATCAGTTCATCCAAGATATACAATGACATCTACAAGACGTTTGATGATGAGAGTGGCTGATCAATTAGTTCATAAAATTGGTGCGTTGGGTATTGTAAACGGTGAAAACTTAGGTCAAGTGGCTAGTCAAACATTAAATAGTATGTATGCCATAAACCATGTTACGTCAACACCGGTGTTACGACCATTGTTAACACTTGATAAAGAAGACATTGTTAAAAAAGCAAAAGACATTGGTACGTTTGAGGTGTCTATACAACCATATGAAGATTGTTGTACGATTTTCACACCTAAAAATCCTGTTACAGAACCTGATTTTGATAAAGTTGTAGAATATGAAAGTGTATTTAATTTCGATGATATGGTTGACGAAGCAGTTGAAAATATTGAAACGATAACTATAGATAAAAATTATAAATCTGAAAAAGATAAAACAACTGATGCTTTAATTGAAGATTTATTTTAATAGATTAGCGTAAAGGGGTCATGTCATGGGATGGGATGTATACGTTATATTAATCATAGTTTTATTTGGCTTTTTAGCTGCATTTATTGATTCGGTTGTAGGCGGTGGAGGTTTAATTTCAACCCCTGCACTATTAGCAATAGGGCTGCCACCTGCAGTTGCATTAGGTACAAATAAATTAGCTAGTTCTTTTGGAACATTAACGAGTACAATTAAATTCGTTAGGTCAGGCAATGTAGATTTAAAGATTGTTGCGAAATTATTTCCTTTTGTACTTGTGGCTTCAGTGGGCGGGGCATATTTAGCAACAATGCTTCCTGCACAATTGCTAAAACCATTAATCATAGTCGCTTTGTCATTGGTATTTATATATACGCTTGTTAAAAAGGACTGGGGATCAGTACGTACCTTTACTTCTTTTACACCTATAAAAGCAACTATGTTTGTTATTGCTTATCTCATCATTGGTTTTTATGATGGATTTATTGGTGGTGGCACAGGCTCTTTTATGTTATTTGTATTACTTATGTTTGGTTTTGATTTTTTAAGTGCTGCAGGTAATGCTAAAGTACTTAATTTTGCATCGAACATAGGTGCACTTATATTATTTATGTCATTAGGACAAGTAAATTATTTTTATGGAATGATTATGGCGATAAGTATGATAGTAGGTTCATATGTTGGAGCCCAATTTGCAATAAGTAAAGGCGTAGGTTACGTAAAAGTGTTATTTATAATCGTTACAGCAGTTTTAATTGTTAAAAATGCATATGATTATATTATACATCTGCTTACAAATTAAATAACTATAATAAAGCAAATCAAGGATGGTATTAATGCACATTGTATTAAAATATCTTTTGATTTGCTTTTTTATTTTCAATAAAATAAGTGGGGATAAGATATTCATGATTAACACACGTAATGACACGGATAAATTTTAAAAATATAAAAGTTTAAAATTGAATTTAGTCTTACTGTTATCGTATGATATAAATGTATGAAAATTATTTATAGGAGGTCATAACAATGACTGAAATTACTTTTAGTAACAATCCAGTAACATTATCAGGACAACAAGTGAATGTAGGAGATATTGCACCTGATTTTACAGTATTAGATAATGATTTAAATCAAAAATCATTAGATGACTATGCTAATAAGAAAAAATTAATTAGTGTTGTACCATCAATTGATACAGGTGTATGTGACCAACAAACTCGTAAATTCAACGAAGAAGCTTCACAAGAAGATGGTGTTGTATTAACAATTTCAGTTGACCTACCATTTGCACAAAAAAGATGGTGCGCTTCTAATGGTTTAGAAAATGTTGTTACATTAAGCGACCATAGAGACTTATCATTTGGTGAGAACTTTGGTGTAGTAATGGAAGGAATGAGATTATTAGCTCGTTCTGTATTCGTACTAGATCAAGATAATAAAGTGGTTTATAAAGAAATTGTGAGTGAAGGAACAAACTTCCCAGATTTTGATAAAGCTTTAGAAGCATATAAAAATTTATAAGAATTAAATTTTAGATACCGATTTGAATAGTAAGTGCCCATCTTTTTAAAAGTGATAAAATGATAAAATATTGATTTTCACTATCGAAATGATGGGCACTTTTTATAGAGAGGGAATTAAAATGACTGAAGAAAATACGATTATGGAAAAGTTATTCCAGCACTTAGATGAAAAAGCTAAAACTTTAAATCAAGAAAATGGGCAAAGTTTTATAGAAAATCTAGGTTTAGCTATGGAAGACGTTTATACAAGCCAACGAGAAATGTTGGAACAAGCAACATTGCAAGATCGAAGAAAAGCTTTCCAATTTGCATATTTAAGTTTAATGCAAGAGGAAAATATTCAAGCGAACCATCAAATCACACCAGATTCTATTGGACTTATTTTAGGATTCTTGGTACAACGATTTACGCAAAATAAAGAAGAGATGCATGTTGTCGATATTGCTAGTGGTGCTGGACATTTAAGTGCGGCTGTTAAAGAAGTATTAACCGATAAAACAATTATGCATCATCTTATAGAAGTGGATCCTGTATTATCAAGAGTTAGTGTGCATTTAGCAAATTATCTTGAAATCCCGTTTGATGTTTACCCACAAGACGCTATTATGCCATTACCACTAGAAGAAGCAGATATCATTATTGGTGACTTACCAATTGGGTATTATCCAGTTGACGAACGTAGTAAAGAAATGAAATTAGGTTTCGAAGAGGGACATAGTTACTCACACTATTTACTTATTGAACAAGCTGTAAATGCATTAAAAGGGGCAGGATATGCATTTTTAGTTGTTCCAAGTGAATTATTTTCAGGAGAACATGTGAAACAGTTAGAAAAATTCATTACTACAGAAACAGAGATGCAAGCATTTCTTAATTTACCATCAACATTATTTAAAAATGAGAAAGCTCGTAAATCTATATTGATTTTACAAAAGAAAGAAAATGGTGTTACAAAACCAGTTGAAGTATTTTTAGCTAATATTCCTGATTTCAAAAATCCACAACAATTCCAAGGTTTTATGTCTGAATTAAATCAGTGGATGGACACAAATCATACAAAAAAATAATCTGTAACAGTATAGAATTCAAACTGTGTTAATGATAAAATAAACTATGAAAAATATAATTAAACAAACGATGGAGGACAAAATATTATGTCAAAATTAATTTTGGCGATTAATGCTGGTAGCTCTTCTTTGAAGTTCCAGCTTATTAGAATGCCTGAAGAAAAAACAGTTACCAAAGGCGTTGTTGAAAGAATTGGTATGAAAGATTCAATTTTTACAATCTTAGTTGAAGGGGAAAAACTAACCGAAGTCAAAGATATCAAAGACCATGAAGAAGCGGTAGATATTATGTTGGCGAAATTCAAAGAACATAATATTATTCAAGATATCTATGAAATTCAAGGAACAGGACATCGAGTTGTACACGGTGGCGAAACATTTCCTTCATCAGCTGTAGTAACTGACGAAGTTGAAGAACAAATTGAGGCATTGAGTGAGCTAGCACCATTGCATAACCCAGCTAACTTGATGGGTATTAGAGCATTTAGAAAGCTTTTACCAGAAATACCACATGTAGCGGTTTTCGATACATCATTCCACCAAACTATGCCTGAACAGGCTTATTTATATAGTTTACCTTATCGTTATTATGAAGATTACGGAATTCGTAAATATGGTTTCCATGGTACTAGTCATAAATATGTTTCACGTCGTGCAGCAGAAATCTTAGGTAAACCAATTGAAGATTTACGCATTATTTCATGTCATATTGGTAATGGTGCATCAGTTGCTGCGATAGATGGAGGAGAATCAATTGATACTTCAATGGGATTCACTCCATTAGCAGGAGTAACTATGGGTACACGTTCAGGTAACCTTGACCCAGCGTTAATTCCATATATTATGGAGAAAACTGGTAAAAATGCTGATGAAGTGTTAAATATTCTTAATAAAGAGTCTGGATTATTAGGCCTAACAGGTACTTCAAGTGACTTACGTGATTTAACAGAAGAAGCTAAACATGGACGTCATAGATCACGTGTTGCATTAGATTTATTCGCTTCAAAAATCCATAAATATATCGGTTCTTATGCAGCAAGAATGCATGGCGTAGATGTAATTGTGTTTACTGCTGGTATAGGTGAAAACTCACATATCATTCGTGGTAAAGTGTTAGAAGGACTAGAGTTTATGGGCGTTTATTGGGATCCTAAGAAAAATGAAAATCTTCATGGTGAAGAAGGCGAAATCAATTACCCACATTCACCTGTTAAAGTACTCGTTGTACCAACAGATGAAGAAGTTATGATTTCAAGAGACGTAGTTAAATATGGTGGCTTATCTGTAGAAGAAGAATCATCAGAAAATGCTGAGTCAAAATAAAAAATTAAGTGTAACTAAAAATACCACTATCTAAAGTTAGATAGTGGTATTTTTTCTAACTAATGTTCTTTTTCAGCGTATTTAACTATAAAACAAATAAAAAACTCACCTTAATTAAAAGGTGAGTCTATATAACCTAAACTAATATTAATTAGAATATCTTTCACGTAATTGTGGAGTTGCAACTTGTGGTTGGAAGTCATTTGGAATTTCTTCTGTTCTTACAACTAAAACATCACAAGGTGCGTGTCTAACGATAGCTTCAGAAACAGAACCAACGATGAATCGTTCAACTGCATTAAGACCTGAAGTACCACTCATAATTAAGTCAGCACCAACTTCTGGTGCAATTTTTTTAGGGATAATCGCTTTAGGTGAACCAAATTCTAAACGCGTTTCAACGTTTGTAACACCAGCATTTGCTGCAACTTCTTTGTAACCTTTTAATAATTCTTCAGAGAAGTGTTTAGATTTTTCAGTAAATTGAGCATCATATACCTCATAAGAAGAATATGTTCTAGAGTCAATAACATTAACAATTGTAAGTTTTGCGTCGTTACGTTTAGCAACCCCAACTGCTTTGTTAAAGGCCCATTCTGCTTCGTGTGAACCGTCGACTGCGATTAAAATATTTTTGTAAGTAATCATAGTCAGTACCCCTTTCGTCTTTTCTTAATTTTATTTTAACATACTTTTCAGAATTTTTAACTCGAAAAATTAACAATTTTGTGTATTTTTGTAGGCGCTTTCATTTGAGTTTTAGTAGTGTTTAGGGTTAATATGATAGTGGAGGTGTGAGGAATGAAAATAGGTATTCCTAAAGAGATAAAAAATAATGAAAACAGAGTGAGTCTATCACCAAGTGGTGTACATGCATTGGTTGAACAAGGACACACTGTATTAGTTGAAACAAATGCTTGAATGGGCTCTTACTTTGAAGACATAGATTACAAAGAAGCAGGGGCTGACATCGTTTCAGAGGCTTCTCAAGTTTGGGATGTTGATATGGTTGTTAAAGTAAAAGAACCATTAGAAGAAGAATATCAATATTTCAAAGAAGGACTCATTTTATTCACTTATCTACACTTGGCTAATGAAGAAAAATTAACAAAAGCGCTTGTAGATAACAAAGTGATTGGTATTGCGTATGAAACAGTACAATTACCTGATCGCTCATTACCTTTATTAAGTCCAATGAGTGAAGTTGCTGGAAGAATGGCAACTCAAATTGGCGCTGAATTTTTACAAAAATTTAATGGTGGTATGGGAATTTTACTTGGTGGCGTACCAGGTGTTCCTAAAGGAAAAGTAACAATTATCGGTGGCGGTCAAGCTGGCACAAATGCTGCTAAAATAGCATTAGGTTTAGGTGCAGATGTCACTGTTTTAGATGTGAATCCTAAAAGATTACAAGAATTAGACGATCAATTTAATGGTAGAATTCATACTATTATGTCTAATCCTTTAAATATTGAAACATATGTTAAGGAAAGTGATTTAGTGATTGGTGCAGTATTAATTCCAGGAGCTAAAGCACCTAATCTTGTAACTGAAGATATGATTAAAGAAATGAAAAATGGTTCAGTGATCGTTGATATTGCAATCGACCAAGGCGGAATTTTTGAAACAACTGATAAAATCTCAACTCACGATGATCCGACTTATATTAAACATGGTGTTGTTCACTATGCTGTTGCCAATATGCCAGGGGCAGTACCTCGAACATCAACTTTAGCACTTAATAATGCAACATTACCGTTTGCTCAAACATTAGCTAATAAAGGCTATAAAGAAGCATTTAAATCAAATCATGCATTATCATTAGGTTTAAACACATATAAAGGTCATGTTACACATCAAGGTGTAGCAGAAGCGTTTGATATGCCTTATACTTCTGTAGAAGATGCATTAAAATCATAATTTATAATTAAATAAAAATGATATATAAATAATCCCTCAAATGGAGAATCATTTGAGGGATTATTATTGTTATTGTGAACAATAATTATTTTGTGTAATGCGTTAAAATTTCACAACCATTTTCAGTAACTAAAATATCATCTTCGATACGCACACCGGCTACACCCGGAACATAAATACCAGGTTCAATAGTAATCACCATACCCGCTTCTAAAATATTATCATTAGTACTAGAAACATCTTGATATTCATGTTCTTCAAGTCCTAAACCATGTCCAAGACGATGAGGGAAGTACTGTCCATAACCTGCATTATCAATAATATCTCTAGCGATTTTATCTATATCTTTTAATTTAACGCCTGGACGAATTGCAGCTATCGCAGATTCCTCTGCATCTAATACAATGTTGTATATATCTAAAGCTTCTTTAGAAGGTGTTCCAAATTGTACCGTTCTAGTCATATCACTACAATAATGCTCATAAATAACGCCTAAATCGAAAAGAACAAGTTCATTATTTTGCAGTTTACGATTACCAGGTACACCATGAGGAGATGCGGCATGATCACCAAATAAAACCATAGTATCGAAACTCATTTCATTTACGCCATATTTCTTAATTTCGTTTTCAATATGGTTAACGACTTCTCTTTCGCTAATGCCTTCTTTTAAATAAGCAACGCCTATTTCAATACATTTGTCCGCAAGATTAGCAGCATGTTTTATTTTCTTAATTTCATCAATAGATTTAATATTTCTTAAATCTTTAATAACTTGATCTATATCGCCATAATGCTCTATTTGAAATGCATTCGTCAATTCACGTTGACGTTTTACTGTTAAATGTTCACTTTCTATAAGTATTTGTTTAAATGATTGTTGGTATAAATCAAACGGATTTTCTGTATCTAAATATCCTATAATTTTTCCTTCATAAGGTGACTGTTTAACTTCTTCAACTTCCATTTTAGGGCAAAATAAAACAGTTTCACCATTTGATTGAATTAACAGTGCAAATAATCTTTCATGTGGTTCACTACGGTAACCAGTAAAGTAATATATATTTAAGGGTGTAGTAATCCATGCAGCATCTACATTTTCTTTTTGTAAATAATTGACGATATCATTAATTTTTGACATGAAATTGACCTCCTATACAAGATTAAGTTAATTTTATTCCAAATAATCATATATTTCAAAGTTTCATATTATTAAATACCAAACGTGTTATAAAAATGGTGAGCTAGGGTATAATAAATACATAATTATTTAGGAGGGCTATAATAATGAAACTATCATTTCATGGTCAATCAACAATTTATTTTGAAGGCAACGGTAAGAAAGTAATCGTAGATCCATTTATCTCAGGTAATGATAAATGTGATTTAGATGAACAAAGATTAGCAGTTGATTATATTATTTTAACGCATGGTCACGAAGATCATTTTGGCGATGTTGTAGAATTAGCTAATAGAAATCACGCTACAGTGATAGGTAGTGCAGAAATAGCTGGATATTTATCTACTTATTATGGTGTCGAAAATGTACGTGGAATGAACATTGGCGGTAAAGCTGAATTAGATTTCGGTAGCGTTAAATATGTTCAAGCATTCCATAGTTCTAGTTATACACATGAAAATGGTATTCCAGTATATCTTGGTATGCCAATGGGTATTGTTATTGAAGCAGAAGGTAAAACAATTTATCATACTGGTGACACAGGATTATTCAGCGATATGGAATTAATAGCTAAACGTCATCCAGTTGATGTATGTTTCGTTCCAATCGGTGACAACTTTACTATGGGTATAGATGATGCAGCATATGCAGTTAATGAATTTATTAAACCAAGTATTTCAGTTCCTGTACACTACAATACTTTCCCATTAATTGAACAAGATCCTCAACAATTTAAAGACGCTGTAAATGTTGGTGAAGTTCAAATATTAGAACCTGGTCAAGAAGTTCAATTTTAATTATAGATATAAAAACATCCTTGGTATGAATGCCAAGGATGTTTTATAGTATGACGTTATTAACTACGCTTTTATATTGAAATAAATATTAGCTAATCAATACATGTTATTTAACGATAAGTACTGGGACAGTTGCACGTTTAGCAACTTTGTGACTTACGCTACCAAGTACAAATTTTTTCTTTTCTTCTGCTTTGCGGTTACTAACGACAACAATGTCATACTTACCACTATTAGCATGTTTTACTAGTTCTTCTTTTGCATTACCACGCACAATGATTTGATCATAATCAATACCATAATCTTCTAAAATGTGACGTGTTTTTTCTAAACGTTTGCTACGTTCTTCAGTGATTTTATCCAAATGCACACCAGCTTTAATTGACGCTTGAGCATCTTGTTCATTGATGGCATTTAAAATAGTTACAACAGTATCATCACCTGCAAGTTTAGAAACAGCTTCTAAAGCTTTTTCATTTTTAATATGAGTATCTACACCTAATAATATATTTTTATACATAAGTCTATCCCTCCTTATCTCCATTCTAATAAAAATAGGGGAATATTTCCATTTAAATTAAAAGTAATTTTAATAAAATTATCTTTTCACAAAAGATGTTAATTTATAATAGAAGTTTTATAAATTCGAAAGTGCGCTTCAATGATTTTTTCTCGTTAAAAAGTTATAATAAGCATAACATTGTTCTAAGAAGAGGTAACGTTATGACTAAACATGAACAAATTTTAAAACACATTGAATCGCTAGCAATCGGTTCGAAAATTTCAGTAAGAAAAATAGCGAAAGATTTAACTGTTTCAGAGGGTACAGCTTATAGAGCTATTAAAGATGCGGGCCAACTTGGTTTAGTAACAACAATAGATAGAGTTGGTACAGTTAGAATTGAAAAGCGAAATCGTGATGAAATTGATAATTTAACATTTAATGAAATTGCTAATATTATTGAAGGTCAAATTATTGCAGGTAAAAACGGTGTTAATAAAACAGTCTCAAATTTTGCAATTGGTGCTATGGAGTTAAAGGACATATTAAGATATATTGGTCCACAAACATTACTCATTATTGGAAACCGTGAACAAGTTCAGCTTGAAGTGATGAAAAGAGGAACAGCAATATTAATTACTGGTGGATTTTATCCAAGTAAAGAAGTGATAAAATATGCTGACGAACATGATTTACCTATTCTTTCTTCTAGCTACGATACATTTTTAGTTGCAAATATTATTAACCGTGCGATGTTTAATCAAAAAATTCGTAAAGAAATCTTAGTAGTTGAAGATATTGTTAAGCCTATTAATGAGCTTTCAGTTTTAATGAACTCTATGACTTTACAAGACTATAAACAAATTGCAAATGAAACAGGACATACACGTTTTCCAGTTGTGAATAATGATTATAAACTAGTTGGTATTGTCACTAGTAGAGAAATGATAAATATGAATGAAAATGATTTAATTGAAGACGTTATGACTAAAAATCCAATTAGTGTTAAGTTATCAAATACTGTGGCTAGTTGTGCACACTTATTAATTTGGGAAGGTATTGAACTCTTACCAGTTACAGATAATAATAAAAAAGCAGTTGGTGTTATAAATAGGCAAGATGTTTTAAAATCTATGCAATTATTAGGACGACAACCTCAAATTGGTGAGACGATTAACGATCAAATTGCGAAACATATTACAATTAACCATGACAGTATTCAGACGGATGTGTCGCCGCTATTAACTAATCATTATGGCACACTAAGTAAAGCCGTATTTGTCGGTATTATAGAAGAAACTTTACGTCATGAAATGAGAAAGTATAAAAAAGGCAATGTCATGATTGAAAGTTTGAATATTATTTATTTAAAAACTGTGCCAATTGAAACTGGTATCGATGTTGAGTACGAAATGCTAGATGTGGGAAGATATTTTGCTAAATTAGAAGTTACAATGTTTTGTCAAAATGAAAAAGTTGCTAATGCATCAGTCATTTGTCAAATGTTTGAAGGATATTAATCAATGATATAAAAGAGGGGTCAATATAAATGGAAATACTAATGAATGATATTATGAAAGAAATAGAATCAACAGACAAAGTTATCATACACAGACATGTGAGACCAGATCCAGACGCATACGGTTCTCAATTAGGTTTGAAATATTATTTAAAACTTAAATTTCCTGATAAAGAAATTTATGCAGTAGGTGAAGCAGAAGAGTCACTTAATTTTATTGGAACATTTGATCAAATTGAAGATGAAACTTATCAAGATGCACTTGTAATTGTTTGTGATACAGCCAATGCGCCACGTATTGATGATCAACGTTATGCATTAGGTGCGAGAGTGTTAAAAATTGATCATCACCCTGCTATTGATCAATATGGAGAAATTAATTTAGTAAATACTAATGCGTCTTCTACAAGTGAGATTATTTATGATATGATCCTGCACTTTAATGACGAAAGCATCATCAATGCGGACGTTGCACGTGTGCTTTATTTAGGTATTGTAGGGGATACAGGAAGATTCTTATTTAATAATACGACACAACACACAATGGAAATTGCTGGAAGACTAATTGGATTCCCATTTGATCATAATGCTGAGCTTAATAAAATGTCTGAAAAAGACCCTAGATTAATGCCATTCCAAGGTTATGTTTTACAAAACTTTGAGTTGTTTGAAGATGGTTATTGTCAAGTTCGTATAACCAAAGATGTTTTAGAACAGTTTAATATTAAATCTAATGAAGCGTCACAGTTCGTCAATACCATTGCTGATATCCGTGGTCTTAAAATCTGGATGTTCGGTGTAGATGAAGGAGATCAAATTCGTTGTCGTCTACGTTCTAAAGGACAATTTGTCATAAATGATGTTGCCAGTGATTTTGGCGGTGGAGGCCATCCTAATGCTTCTGGCGTTTCTGTTTATAGTTGGGAAGAATTTGATTTGCTAGCCAAAGCTTTACGTCAAAAATTATAAGTACAATCACTTAAAGAAAGGAGTCATACAAACATGGTTGCATATTTAAATATTCATACGGCCTATGATTTATTAAACTCCAGTTTGAAAATTACAGACGCAGTTGAAAAGGCCAAAAGAGAAGGTGTAGATACACTTGCAATTACAGATACAAATGTTTTGTATGGCTATCCTAAGTTTTATGATGCTTGTATCGAAGCGGGTATTCATCCTGTATTTGGGATGACTGTATTATTAACTGATGGTTTATATCAAATAGAAACAGTATTATTAGCTCAAAATAATGATGGTTTAAAAGATTTATATCAATTATCTTCAGCGATAAAAATGAAAGAGAAAGTAGATATTTCAATTGATTGGTTAAAACGATACGAAGCAAATTTAATTATTATTTTTAAAAATGCAGAAGAACAACATCAACAATTAATTGAGTCTTTTGATTTTAAGCAACATGTTTACATAAATCAAAATTCAGTCCAAATAAACAATAGAGAGTGTGTATGGTTAAATACTGCACGTTATTTAAATAAAGAAGATGCAGATACAATAACTGCATTACAAGCAATTAAAGATAATAGTAAGCTTGATTTAGTAGGGGAACAGGAAGATTTTGACGAGCATTTTTACACTTCGGAAGAAATACATAATCTTGGTTTAGATACATCCATTTTTAGAAAAACTGATGAAATAGCTCAATTATGTACTGCAGAACTCAATTATCACCAATCACTACTACCGCAATTTGAAACACCTAATGGTGAAACTTCAAAAAAATATCTATGGATGAAGTTAGAAGAACAACTAAAAAATTGGAATCTTAATCATCTTCATTATATAGACAGATTAAAACACGAATATGCCATTATTACGAATATGGGATTTGAAGATTACTTCCTTATTGTAAGTGACTTAATTCATTATGCTAAAACACATAATGTAATGGTTGGACCTGGTCGTGGTTCATCTGCTGGTTCACTAGTAAGTTATTTATTAGGAATTACTACAATTGACCCAATAAAATTCAATTTACTTTTTGAAAGATTTTTAAATCCTGAACGTGTAACAATGCCTGATATTGATATTGACTTTGAAGATACAAGACGTGAAAAAGTTATTCAATACGTCCAAGAAAAATATGGTCAACTTCATGTTTCTGGAATAGTGACATTTGGACATTTATTAGCTAGAGCTGTGGCTAGAGATGTAGGCCGTATTATGGGATTTGATGAAATAACATTAAATGAAATTTCTAAACTCATTCCACATAAATTAGGGATAACTTTAGATGAAGCATATCAAAATGACGATTTTAAACAATTCGTTCATAGAAATTATCGACATGAACGTTGGTTTGATTTGTGTAAAAAATTAGAAGGACTCCCACGTCATACCTCAACTCATGCAGCAGGTATTATTATTAATGATCACGCACTTTATGAATATGCGCCATTGACATTAGGGGATACTGGATTGCTTACACAATGGACAATGACTGAGGCAGAACGTATTGGTCTATTGAAAATCGACTTTTTAGGACTTAGAAATCTATCAATTATACATCAAATTGTGAACCAAGTGAAAAAAGATTTGAACATTGATATAGATATTGAACAAATTCCATTTGATGATAATAAAGTGTTTGAATTATTATCCCAAGGTGATACGACAGGTATTTTCCAATTAGAATCTGATGGTGTTAGAAGTGTATTGAAAAAATTGAAGCCCGAACATTTCGAAGACATTGTTGCCGTCACATCATTATATAGACCTGGGCCGATGGAAGAGATCCCTACATACATTACACGCAGACATGATCCTTCTAAAGTTCAGTATCTACATGAAGATTTAGCACCCATTTTAAAAAATACTTATGGCGTAATCATTTATCAAGAACAAATAATGCAAATAGCAAGTAAGTTCGCAAACTTCAGTTATGGCGAAGCAGATATTTTAAGACGTGCTATGAGTAAGAAAAATAGAGCAGTGCTAGAAAGTGAAAGACAACACTTTGTTGACGGTGCGTTACAAAATGGGTATGACGAATATATGAGTAAACAAATATTCGATTTAATATTGAAATTTGCTGACTATGGTTTTCCAAGAGCACATGCCGTTAGTTACTCTAAAATTGCATATATTATGAGTTATTTAAAAGTTCATTATCCAAATTACTTTTACGCTAATATATTGAGTAATGTTATTGGTAGTGAGAAAAAAACGTCAGCAATGATTGATGAAGCGAAGCATCAAAATATTAAGATATTACCTCCTAATATCAATGAAAGTCATTGGTTCTATAAAGCAACATCTGACGGGATTTATTTATCGTTAGGTGCTATTAAAGGTGTTGGATATCAAAGCGTTAAACTTATTGTTGACGAACGATATCAAAACGGTGAATTTAAAGATTTCTTTGATTTTGCCAGAAGATTACCTAAACGAGTCAAAACTAGGAAATTATTAGAGTCATTGATATTAGTAGGTGCGTTTGACACATTTGGTAAAAACCGTGCTACGTTATTACAGTCCATTGACCAAGTTATTGATCAAGTTACTGATATTGAACAAGATGATATGTTATTTGATTTCTTCACGCCTAAACAAGATTATGAAGAAAAAGATGAATTACCAGACAAACTAATCAGCGAATATGAGAAAGAATATTTAGGTTTTTATATTTCGAAACATCCAGTAGAAAAAGAATTTAATAAAAAGCAATATTTAACTATTTACAGATTGAATAACGCTCAAAATTACCATCCTATATTAGTGCAATTTGATCAAATTAAGCGTATCAGAACAAAAAATGGGCAAAGTATGGCTTTTGTGACATTAAATGATGGTCTACATTTGATGGATGGAGTTATCTTCCCAGATCAATTTAAAAAATATGAACTTGAGTTGTCAGAAGAACACATTTATGTCATACAAGGGAAATTTGATAAAAGAAATGGTAAGAATCAGCTTATTATTAATGACATATACAGTGAAGAAGCGTTTGAGACACATAAACTCACACATTCAAATCAAATTATCGTAAGACATATTGACCAAGCAAAAGGATTTGAACAATATATTGACCAAGAAAAGACAAAACAAACTATTGAAGTACAAGCATATGATGATGAATCTAAGCGAATGTCACGTATAGGATTTATTAATAAAAATTCTGAAAATATGAGGGAACTAATACAGTTATTCAAACCTAGTGATATCCGATTTATATAACTTTTAACTACTATTAAATTATGATATAGTAAACTGATGATTTATATTTTAATCATCAGTTTATTTTTGTAATTGTTTTTTGTACTATTTGTTTGTAATTGTCATTATCTTATACATAAAATAATGATAAAATATGAATGATCAGCAGAAAAAATAATTATAAAAGTAACGAAGAAATGTTGATTCAAAGTTTAGCTAGTTGCTAAATTTTTGACATTTTTAAATACATTTTAAAAGTACATTGTTAATGCAATCTGTTTACAGTTAAAAATGATTGATAATTGTTTACTCAGTTAATTCTAAAAAAATAAATAGGGGTTGAATAGCATGTCTTTAAGAGATGAAGCATTAGAAATGCATAAAAAAAATCAAGGTAAATTAGAAGTAACACCTAATGTCAAAGTTACAAACAAAGATGAATTAAGTTTAGCTTATTCACCAGGTGTAGCTGAACCTTGTAAAGAAATACATGAAGATAAAAGAAAAGTTTATGACTATACTATAAAAGGTAATACAGTTGCTGTAGTAACAGATGGTACTGCTGTTTTAGGATTAGGGAATATCGGTCCGGAAGCAAGTATTCCAGTTATGGAAGGAAAAGCTGTTTTATTCAAAAGTTTTGCTGGTGTTAATGGTGTTCCAATTGCGCTTAATACAACAGATACTGATGAGATTATTAATACTGTAAAATTACTTCAACCTAACTATGGAGGCATCAATTTAGAGGATATTTCAGCACCGCGTTGTTTTGAAATTGAAGAAAGATTAAAAAAAGAAACTAATATTCCTGTTTTTCACGACGATCAACACGGTACAGCTATTGTAACAACAGCAGGTTTAATTAATGCTTTAAGAATTGTAGATAAAGATTTAGCCGATATTAAGGTTGTCCTCAATGGAGCTGGTGCAGCAGGTATTGCAATTGTAAAACTATTATATTCATACGGTGTAAGAAATATGGTTATGTGTGATTCAAGAGGTGCCATATTTGAAGGCAGAAGTTATGGCATGAATGACACTAAAGAATATGTAGCTAAGTGGACTAATAAAGATAAAATAGAAGGCGAATTGAGTGAAGTTATTCAAGATGCAGATGTCTTCATTGGTGTTTCTATTGCTGATTTATTATCTAAAGAAATGGTAGAAAGTATGGCTAAAGATCCAATCATCTTTGCAATGGCTAACCCTAACCCAGAAATCAATCCTAATGATGCTAAAGAAGCTGGAGCTAAAGTAGTTGGAACAGGTCGCTCAGATTATCCTAACCAAATCAATAATGTATTAGCATTCCCTGGTATTTTTAGAGGTGCTTTAGATACTGAGGCAACACATATTAATGAAGAAATGAAAAAAGCTGCCGTAGAAGCTATTGCAGACTTAATTCAAAGTGATGAATTAGAGCCAAATTATTGTATTCCTGGTCCATTTGATAAACGTGTAGCGCCATCTGTAGCTAGAGAAGTTGCTAAAGCGGCTATGGAATCAGGTGTTGCTAGAATTGAAGTTGACCCACAAGATGTGTATGATAAAACAATGAAATTAACAGACTTAAAATAATTATAGTTGTAATGAGAGTGGGAGATTAATAAACATGTCATACTAAAAAAATAGTTGTATATGTTTTAAGAAAAATGTAAAACGGTATCGTTTTAACTAGGTTAAAGATGATAATATACCTAATCATATTCAAAAGTAGTTTTATATTTTTCTCTCTCACTTTTGTTATAATTTATTCATTTTATACATAACAATATAATCTACATGAAAAAATTAAGCCTAATAAGGGTCAAAGGTTTTTGGAGGTTTCCCTATGTTTAAAGATTTTTTTAATCGAACAAAGAAAAAGAAATATTTAACGGTTCAAGACTCAAAACAAAATGACGTACCAGCAGGAATCATGACTAAATGTCCAAAATGTAAAAAAATTATGTATACCAAAGAATTAGATGAAAACCTAAATGTATGCTTTAATTGTGACCATCATATTTCTTTATCTGCATATAAACGCATTGAAGCGATTTCTGATGAAGGTACATTTAATGAATTTGATAAAGGGATGACTTCTGCAAATCCATTAGATTTCCCTGGATACATTGAAAAAATTGAAAAAGATCAGAAAAAAACTGACTTAAATGAAGCTGTAGTAACAGGTACTGCCGAATTAGATGGTGTTAAGTATGGTGTGGCAGTTATGGATGCTCGTTTTAGAATGGGAAGTATGGGGTCAGTTGTTGGTGAGAAGATTTGTCGAATTATTGATTATTGCACAGAACAACGTTTACCATTTATTTTATTCTCTGCCAGTGGTGGTGCCCGTATGCAAGAGGGTATTATTTCTTTAATGCAAATGGGTAAAACAAGTGTTTCACTAAAGAAACATTCAGATGCAGGTTTACTTTATATTTCTTATATCACTAATCCTACTACAGGTGGTGTATCTGCTAGTTTTGCATCAGTTGGTGATATCAATCTAAGTGAACCAAAAGCACTAATAGGCTTTGCAGGACGTCGAGTAATTGAACAAACAATTAATGAAAAATTACCTGAAGATTTCCAAACAGCTGAATTTTTATTAGAGCATGGTCAACTAGATAAAGTGATACATCGAAAAGATATGAGAACTACACTTGCTAATATTTTAAATCTACATCAAGAGGTGAGAAGCTAATGCTTGATTTTGAAAAGCCACTTTTTGAAATAAGAAAGAAAATTGATTCATTAAAAGAATCTCAAGAAAAAAACGATGTTGATTTGCAAGAAGAAATCGATATGTTAGAAGCTTCTTTAGAACGCGAAACTAAAAAAGTGTATACAAATTTGAAACCGTGGGATAGAGTTCAAATTGCAAGATTGCAAGAAAGACCTACGTCATTAGATTATATACCAAAGATTTTTGATTCATTTATAGAATTACATGGCGATCGTAATTTTAGAGATGACCCAGCAATGATTGGTGGTATTGGTTATTTAAATGGTAAAGCTGTTACTGTAGTTGGACAGCAAAGAGGTAAAGATACCAAAGATAATATTTATCGTAATTTTGGTATGGCACATCCAGAAGGCTATCGAAAAGCATTACGCTTGATGAAACAAGCAGAAAAATTTAACAGACCTATTTTTACATTTATTGATACTAAAGGAGCATATCCTGGTAAAGCAGCAGAAGAAAGAGGACAAAGTGAATCAATTGCTACCAATTTGATTGAGATGGCCTCACTCAAAGTGCCTGTTATTGCAATAGTCATCGGTGAAGGTGGTAGTGGCGGTGCGCTAGGTATCGGTATTGCTAATAGAGTATTAATGCTTGAAAATAGTACATACTCTGTTATATCTCCTGAAGGAGCTGCTGCATTATTATGGAAAGATAGCAATTTAGCCAAAATAGCTGCAGAAACAATGAAAATTACGGCGAATGATTTATACCAACTTGATGTTATAGATGACGTAATTAAAGAACCTTTAGGCGGTGCGCACAAAGAAGTTGAAGAACAAGCTCAAACTATTAAAGAGGCTTTTGTGGCACATTTAGATGAATTAGAAAAACTTAATAAAGATGAATTAGCAGAAGATCGTTTTAATAAATTTAGAAATATTGGATCTTATGTAGAATAAATATTAGATAGAGTGATAGTTAAAATGAAGACTATTGCTCTATTTTTATTATTGTTAATATAAAATTCATAATTAAAAACGTTTACATCTACATAAGTACTTTCTTTTGATGGAAGAAGTAAAAAATTTATGGTAATTTAGAGTTGAAGATAAAACTAGATATAGGAAGGTATGTCGTCATGAAGAAAATTGCAGTTTTGACTAGCGGTGGAGATTCACCGGGGATGAATGCTGCTGTTAGAGCAGTTGTACGTACAGCAATTTACAATAATATTGAAGTTTATGGTGTATATCATGGTTATCAAGGTTTAGTTGAAGACGATATTCATAAACTTGAATTAGGCTCAGTTGGAGATACAATTCAACGTGGTGGGACATTCTTATTCTCAGCAAGATGTCCAGAATTCAAAGAAGAAGATGTACGTAAAGTAGCAATCGAGAATCTACGTAAAAGAGAAATTGAAGGTTTAGTAGTAATCGGTGGAGACGGAAGTTACCGTGGTGCTCAACGCATTAGCGAAGAGTGTAAAGAAATACAAACAATCGGTATTCCTGGAACGATTGATAATGATATTAACGGTACTGACTTTACTATTGGATTTGATACTGCGCTTAATACAATTATTGATTCAGTCGATAAAATTAGAGATACAGCTTCAAGTCATGCTAGAACATTTATCGTTGAAGTAATGGGACGTGATTGTGGTGACTTAGCACTTTGGGCTGGCTTATCTGTTGGTGCAGAAACAATTGTTGTACCAGAAGTTAATACAGAAATTAAAGAAGTGGCTGAGAAGATTGAACAAGGAATTAAACGAGGTAAAAAACATTCAATCGTTATGGTTGCTGAAGGTTGTATGAGCGGACAAGAATGTGCTGAAGAATTAAGTAAATATATAAATATTGATACTAGAGTGTCAGTATTGGGTCACATTCAACGTGGCGGTAGCCCATCTGGTGCTGATCGTGTATTAGCATCACGATTAGGTGGACATGCGGTTGAATTATTAATGAGTGGTGAAACAGCTAAAGGTGTTGGTATTAAACATAACCAATTAACTGCGACACCATTTGATGAAATCTTTGGTCATTCTGATCATAAATTTGATAAACAAATTTACCAACTAGCTAAAGAGTTATCTATATAAATTTCAGGAGGATTATAAAATGAGAAAAACTAAAATTGTATGTACTATTGGACCAGCATCTGAATCAGAAGAAATGATTGAAAAATTAATTAACGCTGGTATGAACGTGGCACGTTTAAACTTTTCACATGGTAGTCATGAAGAACATAAAGGTAGAATTGATACAATTCGTAAAGTTGCTAAACGTTTAAATAAAACTGTAGCTATTCTTTTAGATACTAAAGGACCAGAAATTCGTACTCATAACATGAAAGATGGCGTTATCGAATTAGAAAAAGGTAAAGAAGTTATCGTAAGTATGAGTGAAGTAGAAGGTACACCTGAAAAGTTCTCTGTAACTTACGACAACTTAATTAATGATGTACAAGTAGGATCATACATTTTATTAGACGATGGTTTAGTAGAATTACAAGTTAAAGATATTGATCATAATAATGGTGAAGTAAAATGTGACATTTTAAACACTGGTGAACTAAAAAATAAAAAAGGTGTTAACTTACCAGGTGTTAAAGTAAATTTACCAGGTATCACTGATAAAGATGCTGATGATATTAGATTCGGTATCAAAGAAGATGTAGACTTTATCGCAGCAAGCTTTGTTCGTCGTCCAAGTGACGTATTAGATATCCGTGAAATCTTAGAACAAGAAAAAGCTAATATTACAATCTTTCCTAAAATTGAAAACCAAGAAGGTATTGACAATATTGAAGAAATTCTTGAAGTATCTGATGGTTTAATGGTTGCTCGTGGTGACATGGGTGTTGAAATTCCACCTGAAAAAGTACCTATGGTTCAAAAAGATTTAATTAGAAAATGTAACAAATTAGGTAAACCAGTTATTACTGCAACACAAATGTTAGATTCAATGCAACGTAACCCACGTGCAACACGTGCAGAAGCTAGTGACGTTGCAAATGCTATTTATGATGGTACAGACGCAGTAATGTTATCTGGTGAAACAGCTGCAGGTTTATATCCTGAAGAAGCAGTTAAAACTATGAGAAACATTGCAGTATCTGCAGAAGCAGCACAAGATTATAAAAAATTATTATCTGATAGAACTAAATTAGTTGAAACTTCACTAGTAAATGCTATTGGTATTTCAGTAGCTCATACAGCTCTAAACTTAAATGTTAAAGCAATTGTAGCTGCAACAGAAAGTGGTTCAACTGCACGTACTATTTCTAAATATCGTCCACATTCAGATATTATTGCTGTTACTCCTAGTGAAAAAACAGCTCGTCAATGTGCGATTGTATGGGGTGTTTATCCTGTAGTTAAAGAAGGACGTAAGAACACAGATGCATTATTAAATAATGCAGTAGCAACTGCTGTTGAAACAGAAAGAGTACAAAATGGTGACTTAATAATTATTACTGCAGGTGTTCCAACAGGTGAAAAAGGTACAACAAATATGATGAAAATCCATTTAGTTGGTGACGAAATTGCTAAAGGGCAAGGTGTTGGCCGTGGATCAGTTGTAGGTACTGCTATTGTTGCTGATTCAGCAAGTGATTTAAAAGATGTTGATTTAAGCGACAAAATCATCGTTACAAACTCTGTAGATGAAACATTAGTACCATATGTAGACCAAGCTATCGGTTTAATTACAGAAGAAAATGGTATTACATCACCTAGTGCAATCGTTGGCCTTGAAAAAGGTATTCCAACAGTTGTAGGTATTGAAAATGCTACTAAAGAAATTAAAAATGATATGTTAGTTACTGTAGATGCTGCAAACGGTAAAGTATTCGAAGGTTATGCTAACGTACTATAATATATAAAATTATCGTCTAGATAATTGAAAATGCAAAAAGGATTGTAACAACTAAGTATTTTAACTTGGTAGTTACGATCCTTTTTAATATGTATAGGTAAATTAAAATAAAATAATTATACAAAAAAGTCAGTAAATGAATTTATAAAACTCATTTACTGACTCTTTTAAGTTTAAAACTCAACTCAATGATAAATTAATCATTCAGTTTTTGAGATTCTTTTTTATATCTCCAATACATGAAACCTAACAATATGAACCATAACGGCGTTAAGTAAATTGCACGTCTAGTTGTTTCATTAACAAATAATAACCCAAATACTAAGATGAAGAATATTAAAATCACATAGCCCATATATTTACCACCAGGTAATTTATATATAGACTCTTTATGTAATTTTGGATTCTTTCTACTGTAATTAATATAAGCGACAATAATTAATGCCCATACGATTAAGAATAATACAGTCGATAAAGTAGTAACATAAGTAAATACTAATGTTGCATCTGGGAAGATATAATTTAATAATGCTGCAATTAGTAATAATGCTGATGAGCCAATGATTGCTACGTGAGGCACACCATTTTTATTAGTTTTACTAAAAGCAGGTGGCGCTTGCTTTTTATCTGATAAACCAAATAACATTCTACTATTTGAGAATATACCACTATTACAAGATGACGCTGCTGCAGTTAATACTACAAAGTTGATTAATCCAGCTGCAAATGGAATACCAATTAAAGTAAATAACTTAACGAATGGACTGTTATCAGGATCAACCTTATCCCAAGGAATAATTGACATGATAACAGCTAGGGCACCTACGTAAAATACTAGAATACGAATAGGTACACTATTTATTGCCTTAGGAATTGTTGATTCAGGATCTTTTGTTTCACCAGCAGTTACACCTATCATTTCTATACCAACGAAAGAGAATACTGCCATTTGGAATGACATAAAGAAGCCTGATGCACCTTTAGGGAATATTCCATGACTATATAAATTAGTTAAACTTGCATGACCAAACTGAGTTTTGTATGCAAATAAAATCATGACGGCACCTACAACAATTAAACCTAAAATAGTGACGATTTTAATGATAGAGAACCAAAATTCTAATTCTCCAAATAATTTAGCACTAAGCAAGTTAAATGACATTAGAACTAAAACGCAAAATAATGCGCTTATCCAATTGGGAACTGCAGGGAACCAAAAACTAACATATTTAGCTACAGCAGTTACTTCTGCCATACCTGTTATAATCCAACATAGCCAATAAGTCCAACCTGTAACAAATCCAGCAAATGGTCCAATGTATTTGTTAGTTACGTCTGCAAAAGATTTAAAATTAGTATTTTGAATTATAATTTCGCCTAACCCACGCATAAACATGAAAAGCATGAATCCTATAAAGATATACGTGAGTAATATTGAGGGACCCGTCATAGCAATCGTTTGTCCAGCACCCAGGAATAATCCTGTCCCAATAGCGCCACCGATGGCAATTAATTGCACATGACGATTGCTCAATTCTCTTTGTAGATTTTCAGCCATAAGACCTCTCCCTTACTTTTTATATAATTATATTATGCACTTATATTGGTTTTTATACAATTCATTTAATAAAAAAGTGTCGAAATACACTGCCTTATAATTAGAAATTTGTAATCATACACGATAACCAAATAAAAACTTTCTTATCTATTTAGAATCTCATACAAATTTATGTTTTGAAATACTGATATAAAGCCATTTCAAGAGCTATTCGACCATAGTGAAACCATTGGGCAATAGTAATTATTCATGATTTAAGAGATTTATTTGTTTCACAAAATCTTAATAATTAGCTATAATACTATTTGAAAGCCATTTCATAAAGAAATAGTAAAGGGGAAATTTATCATGGCAGAATTACAAAGAGGTTTGGAAGGGGTAATTGCAGCTGAAACTAAAATCAGTTCAATTATAGATAGCCAATTAACTTATGCAGGATATGATATTGATGATCTTGCTGAAAATGCCCAATTCGAAGAAATTATTTTTTTATTATGGAATTATAGACTTCCAAATAAAGAAGAACTACAAGAACTTAAGTCTAAATTATATGAGTATATGACTCTAAATCCAAGAGTATACAAACACTTTGAAGAATATGTAACTGATAAAGTACATCCAATGACAGCTTTACGTACTTCAGTTTCATACATTGCTCATTTTGATCCAGATGCTGAAGATGAATCTGATGATAAGAAATATGAAAGAGCTATTCGTATTCAAGCAAAAGTAGCTTCATTAGTAACTGCATTTTCACGAGTACGTGAAGGTAAAGAACCACTTAAACCAAATTCTGATTTAAGTTATGCAGCGAACTTCTTATATATGCTTAAAGGTGAACTACCTACAGATATCGAAGAAGAAGCATTTAATAAAGCATTAATCTTACATGCTGATCATGAGTTAAACGCATCTGCATTTACTGCTCGTTGTGCAGTATCTTCATTATCAGATATGTATTCTGGTATTGTTGCTGCTGTAGGTTCATTAAAAGGACCTTTACATGGTGGTGCTAATGAACGTGTAATGGCAATGTTACAAGAAGTAGGTTCTTTAGATAATGTAGACAAGTATTTAGATGAAAAATTTGCTAACAAAGAAAAAATTATGGGATTTGGTCACCGTGTATATAAAGAAGGAGATCCACGTGCCAAATATTTACGCGAAATGAGTAGAAAAATCACTGAAGAAACTGGTAAAAGTGAATTATATGAAATGTCATTAGCTATTGAAAAACGTATTAAAGAAGAAAAAGGATTAATTCCAAATGTTGACTTCTTTAGTGCTACTGTATATCACAGTATGGATATTCCACATGACTTATTCACACCAATTTTCGCAGTAAGTCGTACATCAGGCTGGATTGCGCATATCTTAGAACAATATAGAGATAATAGAATTATGCGTCCAAGAGCTAATTATATTGGTGAAACTGATCGCAAATATCTACCTATTGAAGAAAGATAATTAATCATTTATATTGTAAAATGAATTTTATTAAAATTACTTGGAGGTCAAATGTATGACAGCAGAAAAAATTACTAAAACTAACGACGGTTTAAATGTACCTAACGAACCAATTATTCCATTTATTATTGGTGACGGAATCGGACCAGATATTTGGAACGCAGCTAGCCGCGTGATTGACGCAGCAGTTGAAAAAGCTTATAACGGTGAAAAACGTATTGAGTGGAAAGAAGTACTAGCTGGACAAAAAGCATATGACAATACTGGAGAATGGTTACCTAAAGAAACTTTAGATACAATTAAAGAATATTTAATTGCTGTTAAAGGTCCTTTAACAACTCCAATCGGCGGAGGTATTCGTTCATTAAACGTTGCTTTAAGACAAGAGTTAGATTTATTTACATGCTTACGTCCTGTACGTTGGTTCCAAGGTGTACCATCACCAGTTAAACGTCCACAAGATGTTGATATGGTTATTTTCCGTGAAAATACAGAAGATATTTATGCTGGTATTGAATTTAAAGAAGGTACTCCAGAAGTTAAAAAAGTAATTGATTTCTTACAAGACGAAATGGGTGCAACAAATATTCGTTTCCCTGAAACTTCAGGTATTGGTATTAAACCAGTTTCAAAAGAAGGTACTGAAAGATTAGTAAGAGCGGCGATTCAATACGCTATCGATAATAATCGTAAAGCAGTAACTTTAGTTCATAAAGGTAATATCATGAAATTCACTGAAGGTTCATTCAAACAATGGGGTTATGATTTAGCTCATAACGAATTTGGTGATCAAGTATTTACTTGGCAACAATATGATGAAATTGTTGAAAAAGAAGGTAAAGACGCTGCTAATGAAGCACAATCAAAAGCGGAACAAGAAGGTAAAATTATTGTTAAAGATTCAATCGCTGATATCTTCTTACAACAAATTTTAACTCGTCCTTCAGAACATGAAGTAGTTGCTACAATGAACTTAAACGGTGACTATATTTCAGATGCATTAGCTGCACAAGTTGGTGGTATTGGTATCGCACCAGGCGCTAACATCAACTATGAAACTGGTCATGCTATTTTCGAAGCGACACATGGTACTGCTCCTAAATATGCTGGATTAAATAAAGTAAATCCATCATCTGAATTATTAAGTTCAGTATTAATGTTAGAACATTTAGGTTGGCAAGAAGCTGCTGATAAGATTACAGAATCTATCGAAGCAACAATTGCTTCTAAAATTGTTACTTATGACTTTGCACGTTTAATGGATGGTGCAAAAGAAGTTTCAACTTCAGAATTTGCTGATGAATTAATTAAAAACTTAAAATAATAAGATACAAGAAAAGACGGATTGGGAAACCAATTCGTCTTTTTATTAAGATTTTGTAAATTACTAGTTTTTAATATCATTTCTTATAAAAAAATGATAGCTTAATTAATGAAAAGACAATATTTTTCATATATTAGCTTAATAAAAGCTTTGTATTAATTTAATTGTTAAGTTTATGTAAATTTGATGTATAGGTATATTATTTCTATTTAAACATCAGTTATAATAAACATGTAATTTAAACGGGGAGGCACACCATGTCACAAAAAGTATTAGTCGTTGACGATGAACAATCAATCGTTACTTTACTCAAATATAATTTAGAAACAGCCGGATACATAGTAGAAGTAGCCTATGACGGTGAAGAAGCATTACAAAAAGTTGAATCATCTCAACCGGATTTAATTGTATTAGATGTTATGTTACCTAAAAAAGATGGTATTGAGGTTTGTAAAACGATTAGATCTGATAAAAATTTAGTACCTATTCTTATGCTAACAGCTAAAGATGATGAATTTGATAGAGTGTTAGGTTTAGAACTTGGTGCTGATGATTATATGACTAAACCTTTCTCACCAAGAGAGGTAGTGGCAAGAGTGAAGGCTATTTTAAGACGCTCTCAATTTGTAAATGAAATAGAACAGAGTGAAGGCGATGAGGAAGATATCATTATCGACTCTATTCGAATTAGACCAGAATTTTTTGAAGTTTATAAAGATGATGAATTATTAGAATTAACGCCTAAAGAATTTGAGTTATTACTTTATCTGATTGAACGACAAGGACGAGTGATCACTAGAGAGCATATGTTAAATTCTGTATGGAATTATGAGTTTGCTGGCGATTCACGTATCGTTGATGTTCATATTAGTCATTTAAGAGACAAATTAGAAGAAAACCCTAAACAACCTAAATTAATTAAAACTGTACGAGGATTAGGATATAAATTGGAGCGTCCTAAAAGATAATGTTAAAGTTCTATCATCGCATATTACTTTTGATAAGTACTATCACAATCATTAGCTTTATAGGTTTGGGTGCTATTGTCCACAACATGATTTATCAAACATTAACTCAAAGTCAGACTAAAGAACTTGAAAAAGAATCACGCAACTATATTAGTATGTATAATAGTGATAAACAGAATGAAATTAAAAATATTGCAAACAATCAAGAAAATTTAATTGTCATTAAGAAAAATGAAAAAACTATTTTTACAACTGATAAAAATAGTTCATTAGATGGACGGATAGATAACGAAGCAAATCCTTCCAATTTAATTCATAAAAATACAAAACTAGGGTTAAAATATACATTTAAAAGTCAAATTGGAGATAAAACTGTATACATAAGTGGTATTAATGATGAAATAATAGATTTACAAAAAGAAATGTGGAAGTATCTATCAATTGTAGGGATTATAGTATTAATCACTGAATATCTAGCAAGTAGAAGTATTCATCGTACATATATAAGACCTATTAATGAAGTAACCTATGCAACTTCTCTTTTAGCTGATGGTCATTATCATGTACGTGTACCAGAAAGTAACGTTAAAGAAACAAAAGCATTATTTGTTACAACAAATGAACTCGCAAGACGTTTACAAAAATTGAATAACAGACAAAAAATACAATCTAATAGACTGAAAACAACTTTAGAAAACATTCCTAGTTCTGTACTTATGATAGATAAACATGGAGATATAGTTGTAGCTAATTCAGCTTATTATGAAGTGTTTACTCCTGAACAAAGTGTTGAAAATAAAAGTTATATTGGTTTTATTAACGATCCAATTGAGAAATTAATACTAGAAAGTTTTAGAACAGAGAAAGTTATTTATGAACAAATTGAAGTAGATATCAATAACGTACATACAAAGTATTTTGATGTTTCTTGTGTACCGATACTCTCAAAATCTAAAAAGAAACTTCAAGGTATGGTAGTTGTATTACATGATATTACTAATATCCAAAAATTGGAGAATTTGCGTCGTGAATTTGTTGCTAATGTGTCACATGAACTTAAAACGCCTATCACTTCAATTAAAGGGTTTGCAGAAACGCTAATAGAAGGCGCTAAAAATGATGAAGAATCATTAAATATGTTCCTAAATATCATTTTAAAAGAATCAAATAGAATTGAGTCACTTGTGATGGATTTACTAGACTTATCACATATTGAGCAACAAACAGATATCGCAACCAGTTATTTAAATCTTTCTGAACTTGCTTATACAACAATTGAACATTTACAAAATCAAGCACAAAGTAAAAATATAGACATCATACCAGAAATAGAAAATGATGTTATTTTTAAAGCGAATGAAGATAAAATAGCTCAAGTTATAACTAATTTATTATCTAATGCAATTAACTATTCAACAAATGATAGTGAAGTAATTGTAAAGGTATATCGTCAAGGCAAGAAAGTAAATTTACAAATTCAAGATTTTGGTATAGGAATTACTCAGGAAGAACAAAAACATATTTTCGAAAGATTTTATAGAGTAGATAAAGCTCGAAGTAGAGATTCTGGAGGCACTGGTTTAGGTTTATCTATAACTAAACACATTGTCGAAGCACATAATGGTAGAATTAGTGTTGATAGTCAATTAAATAAAGGGTCTACATTTAAAGTATCTTTTATTGATGAAGATTAAATCAATTATAATGAAACATCCTAATGTGGGTTAACGCTCATATTAGGATGTTTTTTAATATGTAGAAATAGCAGAAACTGAATAACGGTACTTAATATTTATTGACAGTACCTTGTTTATGATAAAATATATTTAAATATGTGCTGGAGGTTTAGATAGTGAATAAATTAGTATTAATTGATGGTAATAGTTTAAGTTTTAGAGCATTCTATGCTTTGCCATTACTTTCAAATAA
>ENA-ORXC01000381-ORXC01000381.1-marine-metagenome-genome-assembly--contig:-NODE-381-length-33455-cov-3.410899_pt1 | contig 33455 bp, 19 predicted proteins | sample MGYA00237865_ERZ511478 | MGnify/ENA metagenome assembly ERZ511478
ACAAACTGAAAGTCAAAAATCAGAGAACCCAGCAAACACGAGCTATCAGCTCTGGGTAATGCTCAATGTGGGTTAATAAACCAGCCTTATTAATAATTTCCAACTGATAATTTATCAATCATTTAAAGTCTTGAATCTTAAGCATCAGGATCTTCTGAACTTCCCTACATGCTAATACGATTCAAACTCGATATATGGGAATGCCTATGCCTTTTACCTATAACCACACTTATGCAGAGTAATAATTAGACCACCATGGTTAGCCCTACCTATACAGCACCTTAATTATTCAACCTCTGCGTAAATCTAAGGTGTGCGGAAAATCAAAGCTTGGTGGTATCTGTCGGACAGTCAAATCACTTTTAATATCGTGGTGTACAGTGACATAGCTGACGCTAGCCTTATTGTCAGATTGAGGTGCTATAGTTGATTCGTTTTTAGGACTGTGATTAAATTCCCAGAATCTGGTCATCCGCCTGCTCTCAGCTTCTAAACTATTTATAGGAAACGTGTCATATGATCTACCTCCAGGATGCATGACGTGATATGTACAGCCTCCTACTGACCGCTCATTCCAACTATCATATATGTCAAATACTAATGGTGAGTTGACTTCTATCGTGGGGTGCAGTGCAGAATAGGGAGCCCAAGCCTTATACCTAATGGCAGCCACATATTTGCCTTTATAAGCCGTTTTTACCAAGGGTACTTTGATTGAGTTACACAGTAAAAAGTATCGCTCTGGATTAAAATCTTCGACCATGACTTCTAAGCGCTCGACAGAAGAATCTACAAATCGAGATGTGCCAGAGCTAGACATTTCCTCGCCGAGTACGATCCATGGTTCGATGCCAGCTCTGAGTGTCATATTTATTCCATCAATATTCACATCACCATAGCTGGCAAATTTGAAATCTAAAAATACATCTAACCACTCTTTCTCGAAAGCGATACCATGATTATTTATGTGCTCCACCACTTCATACATATCTTCCTTTACGAAGTGGTGCATCATGTATTTATTATGCAGATCCGTACCCCAGTTTATCAGTTTATGTTTGTACGGATGTTTCCAAAAAACAGCTACTAGTGATCTGATTAAGAGTAATTGTACGATACACATTTCTTTGTGCGGAGGCATATCAAAGCCGCGTAACTCCAAGATGCCTAATCTGCCACTTTGGGAGTCTGGGCTGTAAAGTTTATCAATGCAAAACTCAGCTCTATGTGTATTGCCCGTGATGTCAGTTAGTAGATTTCGAAAAATACGATCTACCATCCAGAATGGGGGATCCACTTGATTCTCTAATTCCTTAAAGGCAATTTCTAACTCATAGATGATATCAGGTCTACCTTCGTCAACTCTAGGTGCCTGACTCGTGGGTCCTATAAATGAGGACGAGAATAGGTAAGACAGACCCGGATGATTCTGCCAGAAGTTCAGCATAGATCTGAGTAAATCTGGTCTTCTTAGAAGAGGACTTTCTGCTGGACTACTGCCACCTAAAGTGATGTGATTGCCCCCGCCTGTACCGGTGTGCTTACCATCCAGCATGAACTTATTAGTACCGAGCCCTACCTCTTCAGCTGCTTCAAACAGGACATCATATGTAGTCAAAATATCTTTCCAAGTCTGCGCTGGATGAATATTTACCTCTATGACTCCTGGGTCAGGTGTCACTGCCAACTTTAAGATGTCCTTGCTGTAGGGAGCTTGGTAACCTTCTATAATGATCGGGATCTCTAATTCTATCGCTGTCTTTTCTACGCTGTATAGTAGGTCAAGGAATGCATTGACATCTTCTATGGGAGGCATAAATAGATATAGATTTCCATCTTTCACCTCTACACAAAGTGTTGATTTAATGGCCTTTACAGGATCTGTGATTTTTATCGTCTTTCGAGGAGCGCTGCTGATCGCTGATGCACGAGCTAATAAATGGGAGTCAAATTGTGACCTGTCAAGTAAGCTTGAGGTGTCGTCAAAATGATTAGCAGGGACTACTATATCCTCCGTTCTATCAGCTTTTTTTGATATACGGTCTAAGGGTAGCCTATAGCCCATTTCTGAATTCCCAGGAATGAGGTATAGCTTATCTCTTCTAAAATTCCAGATGCAGCTTTCCCATGAATGAGTATCGTGATTTCTTTTAAGTGGCAAGATGTGCCCTGTTGGTTTATCTATACCTCTCAGCATTAGTTTGGATAGCGTCTTGCGTTTCATGCTATCATCTTCATCACCTTCTTGATGATTATTTGGTAGATTTGATTTTTCCCATTCGTAGTAATCCCTATCTTCATAAGCTGTCTGCACATAGCTGGTGGAAATGCCCAGGTAAGTAGCCAGCCTCGTAATAAATGAAGATCCGTCTGCCGTCGTTAATTTTCCGGATTTAGTAGGATCAGCCAGCAGCGTGGGATCTGACCATAGCGGTGATCCGTCCTTTCTCCAATAGAAAGCATATTGCCACCTAGGTATCGCTTCTCCAGGATACCATTTGCCTTGACCACAATGCAGGAATCCTTGCTTAGCAAATACATCTTTCAGCTTGTGACATAGCTCCATGCCCATGACTCGCTTGTCATCTCCATCCGCAGTCGTATTCCACTGATCTGACTCCATATCTGATTCTGATATGAATGTCGGCTCTCCTCCCATCGTGAGCCTTACGTCTCCTTCCTGTAGGATCTGATCGACGCTGTAACCCAAAGCTTTTATTTGAGGCCATTGCGCATTTGTGTACGGCTTAGTGACCCGGGGGGCTTGCTGTATCCTATCAACTGAATTATCAAATTCAAATTTGACCTCAGTCTTTTCGGTAGCTCCTGTCACTGGCGCAGCACTCCGAGGGTGTGGTGTGCATGCCAGCGGTATATGACCTTCGCTAGCGAATAAGCCGCTGGTGGCATCCAAGCCGATCCATCCAGCTCCGGGAATAAATACCTCGGCCCACGCATGTAAATCTGTAAAGTCCTGATCAGGTCCTGAAGGGCCAGTCTTAGATTCTATATCTGGCTTGAGCTGAACTAAGTAGCCCGAGACAAATCGAGCGGCAAGACCAAATTTTCTTAATAGTTGCACCAGTACCCAAGCAAAATCTCTGCATGAGCCTAACTTTTTCTCCAGTGTAAGTTCACAGGGCTGTACACCTGTTTCCATTCTGATAGTGTAATCTAAGTGCTTGTATATATGAGTGTTGATGGCTACAAGGAAGTCCACAGTAATTTGTCCTTTATATTGCTGACAGTTCTGATAGAGCATCTCCAGTAGAGGGCCATTATCCTCTACAACCAAATAAGCTTGCAGTTCTTTTAGCAGCAGTTCATCATAGTTAAACGGATAAGATTCGGCGTACTCTTCTAAGAAGAAATCAAATGGATTAATTGTCACAAGATCTGCTATTACCTCTACGTCTATCTTGAACTCTTTCACAAGATCGGTGAACGTGACTCTTGCCTGATAATTACCAAATGGATCCTGCATCCAATTAATAAAATGATGTGAGGGCGATATATTGAGGCTGTAAGCTTTGACTTTAGTTCTGGAGTGAGCAGCTGGCCTTAATCTGATAATTTGTGGCCATACCTTCACTGCCCTGTCGTATATATATGTGGTCCGATGACTTATAGCGACTTGAATTCCCATGTATTATCCTATTTAGTCCCTAGATATGCTAAAATTATTGATTAATAGCCTCTTTTGTAAAATTAAGTCTATCTATAATGTTGGCTGGTTATCATAATCGACCATAATGTCATTTGACCAAATGCAGTATATTATTCTTGTTTTATTCTCTATTTAATTTTATAATTCTTTTATTGAATTAATGATCAGTATTTCTATCATTTACACGTATAGCAAGGGTTCTTTTTGAGTAGTTGGACATAACAAAATAAATAAGGATAGCTATCCTTATAAGTGTCATGGTCCATAATATAATGCCTATATTTCTACTGCATGGTTGACGTATTAAAAGATTATGAAGTTCCGGAAGGAATGTTAGATGAAGTGATTCGGGATTCTGAATCTGGAGGTTTAATTTATAAGAAGTTCTTTGATCTGATAGGTCAAATGGATATCTCTGAATTTAAATCACTCAGTGATCTTGCCAAACTTTCATTTCTCAATCAGGGTGTAACATACGCGCTGTATAACAAAAATGAAAGTGTAGAGCAGATTTTTCCATTTGATCTGATCCCGCGTATCATTAATGGAGATGAATGGAATAAAATAGAGAAAGGCATGATTCAGCGCAATCATGCACTAAATCTATTTTTACACGATGTCTATAATGAAGGCAAGATCCTGAAAGATAAGGTCGTGCCAGATTATCTCATCAAGTCATCAGTCCATTACTGTAAGGAGATGCAGGGCTTCACGCCGCCTAAAGGAATATACTGCCACATTGCTGGTTCTGATCTGATCAGACATTCTGATGGAGAGTTCTATGTCTTAGAAGATAATCTGCGCAGTCCTTCTGGTGTAAGCTACGTATTGACTAATCGGATAGCTATGCGCAAGGTTCTACCAGAAGCATTCAAAAATATACCAGTAGAATTTGTCTCTGACTACACTGATAGTCTGTTGAAGTCGATGTGGAGCGTTTCAGGTAGAAAGCTGGGTGATATATTCTGCGTTTTAATGACGCCTGGTAGTTTTAATTCAGCTTACTTTGAGCATACTTATTTGGCTCAAAAGATGGGTATAGAGCTGGTAGAAGGAAGGGATCTTGTGGTGGAGGATGGTTTCGTCTATCTGAAAGCGATAGGAGGCCGCATCAGAGTAGACGTCATATACCGAAGAATCGATGATGCCTATATAGACCCAGATGTCTTTAATCCTGAATCTATGCTAGGGGTCAGAGGGCTGATGGAGGTATACCTCAAGGGTAATGTGACGATCGTAAATGCACCTGGGACGGGTATATCAGATGACAAAGCTGTATGTGCCTATGTGCCTGATATGATCAAATATTACCTTGATGAAGAGCCAATTATTGATAATGTACCGACTTACATTTGCCAGAAGCCAGAAGATCTTCAATACGTAAGAGATAATATTTCAAGTTTAGTGGTGAAGCCTGTGGATATGTCTGGTGGTTACGGAGTTTGTATTTGTGATCAGATGACTAAGGCTGAACAGCAAGACCTACTTAAGAAAGTAGAAGCAAACCCTCGTAATTTTATAGCGCAACCAAAGATGTTGCTTAGCTTGCACAGTACATTTATTGAGGAGTCTGATCAATTTGAACCTAGACATGTAGATTTAAGAACCTTTACCATATTGGGCGATGATGAGCCATATGTACTAAAAGGTGGATTGACTAGAACTGCTTTGATAAAGAATAGCCTAATTGTGAATTCCTCCCAAGGTGGAGGATCAAAAGATACGTGGGTCATTAAAAACTGATAGCTATGTTAGCCAGAGTTGCTGAGAGTCTTTACTGGATGGGTCGCTACATTGAGCGAGCGGAATTTTACAAACGCTACTGCATGGTAGAGTACTTTTCTACTTTAGAATCACCGATGTCTGAGCATCAAGATTTCACCCTGCGATCTATAATGTACATGTCTGGGACTGACTTCGATTCAGAACAGGTATTAGTAGAGAGCGAAGTATTTCAAAAGGTGCTCTTCGATGCTTCTAATCCACATAGCGTGTATAACATGGTACATAAGGTGAGGGAGAATGCCAGAGGAATTAGAAATAACATCAGTACCGAGCTATGGGAATCGATAAATAAGTGGTTCATATTTATAAAGAATAGAGGTCAACAACCATTCACATCAGCTCACTACTTTACTTTCTTTGAGACGATGAGATTCCACGTGGCGATGATAAAATCGGATATGGTCCACACGCTTCTGCATAACGATGTTTGGCATTTTCTTAATCTTGGCATGTATTTAGAGAGGGCACAGCAAGTGCTTAAAATTCTGGGCAGCAAAATTTCTGACTATAAGATACTAAGCGATAAAGGTGAAAATAGAGCGATGATGCTATATCAGTTTCACACGCTACTGAAATGTTTAGAAGCTTTTGATGTACATCAGGTACAGAATCGAGGGTTCATGATGACGCACACGACTATATTTACATTAATTATTTCTAATCAAGATTTCCCACGATCCATCAACTATACACTAAAGAAGTGTCATCAACATCTAATGCGAATTAGCCAAAGACCAAAAGGATATGCTGATTTAGCGGACTCTTTCAGCCAATCATTGGCCCTATTCCAGTCATTCGACAAATTTGACAATGAAACTCAGGTCATTCAGCATATTGAAGAAATGCAAGCCTCAGTAGGTAATATCCATCGAGATATAGTCGAGTTGTTCTTTCAATGATTAATTTTGCTCTTCATCAAGCACCAATCAAGAGCTATGACATATTGTTTAGGTATAAAAGTAAAGGAGGGACTGTTAGCGCTGGCCGACACAAGAATAACGTCTGGATCTGAAACGACCACAGCTAAGAAAATTTCAATTCATAGTAACGAGCACGGCTCATTATTTCTGATGACCTCAGGATTAAGATCCATTCGAGATAAAGCCATCACCTATTTTGAGGAGGTCTTAGAGAAAGAGGGTGATAAGTTTAATAAGATGTATAATGTGGTGAATTCCTTTGGCTCTCAACTTAGACGAGTGTCACTAGAAGATAAGGAAGCTCTCACCGCGTCTGGATTACATTTTAATCTCTTTACGATTGTGGGAGGTAGACTTAAAGATGATAAAGAACATAAATTATATCTATTATATCCTGAAGGTAACTGGATAGAAATTACACAAGCAGCGCCATTTACCATCATCGGTAATTCAGGCTACGGTAAGCCAATTCTGATTCGGACCTTGACCTATGATTCCACATTGAGGTTTGGCTTAAAGACCGGCTTTTTATCATTTGATTCTACCCGGGTCAGTGCTAATGATGTAGGCTATCCCATCGACGTCGTCATATATAAGGAGGCTACGGGCGAAATGGTAGAAAAGCGATTTGAACTTGAAGACTTACAAGATATATCTTCAATTTGGGGTGATAAGCTGACTGAAATAATAAAAGAAATTCCAGAAGATTGGATAGACGATCTGAATGACCTGTCTGAGGATAAAGATGAAAGGCCTTTCATAGCGCATCAGCAATAATCGTACTATCTCGATCCCGAATACGCAGCAGTTAACAATATATTTTCTTACCATAAAAAAGGCGATCAGAATACTCTGATCACCTTATTTAACATGCATTATAAATCCGATACTATGTATTATTAAGTCGAAGCAGTTTGGAAACTGAGTCACTTATAACATTTCTCAGATAGGGGGTTCTAGCTACATATTATACTTTATGACTTTTTATGGCACTAAGACAGCATCAATAACATGAACGACACCATTAGCAGTCATGATATTAGCCGTACTAACATTAATATCATTGATAGTGACGCCTGAATCATTTACGCCGAAAGTAAGATTTGGACCTAACAAACTACCTATAGTAAGTCCATCAGTGATGTTATCTTCGTCAGCTACACCAGAGACTACGTGGAACAATAAAACGTCAGCAAGCGCACCGGTAGGATCAGCTAATAATGAATTAACTACTTCAGTTGGTAGCGCGGCTATGGCGTCATCAGTAGGTGCAAATACAGTGAATGGACCATCACTTTGCAGATCGTCATCAAGACCAGCTGCCACGATTAGACTACTAAGTTGAGTATGTACTGGACTATTATTGATGATGTCGAGCACAGTCATTTCCATGGGTGGGACAATTACAGCATCGATCACATGTACCACTCCGTTGTCAGTGAATATATCTGCCATAGTCACCTTGGCATTGTCAATAAATATGCCATCATCATTGATACTTACCGTTAGATTTTCGCCAGCTAAATTTGAAAATTTAAGTCCATCGGACAATACTTCAGAAGCAGCGACGCCTGAGACAGCATGATATAAAAGGACATCAGCCAAGGCACCAGTAGGGTCAGCTAAAAGTGCTGAAGTGACCTCTGAGGGTAAAGCAGCAATAGCGTCATCAGTAGGCGCAAATAATGTAAAAGGTCCATCACTGCTCAATTCGTCATCCAAGCCCGCTGCTCTAATTAAAGCATCAAGCTGAGTATGCACAGGACTGGTAGATACCACATTCATAATCGTACCTTCGACCCTGTTCGCGCGTGGCTCTGGTATCAGGACTGCATCTATCACATGTACAACTCCATTATCAGTCTTGATATCAAGCACCGTTATCATTGCATCATTAATGAACACTCCGTCGTCATTAATAGAAAATGTAAGATTTTGCCCCAACAGACTGCTAATAGCTGTTCCATCAGATACATTAGATGATTCTGCAACTCCTGCCACGACGTGGAATGTCAATACATCAGTCAGCGCACCTTGTGGATCTGCTAATAATGAATTAAGTACGTCAGGGTCCACGGCTGCGAAGGCTGCATCAGTCGGCGCGAATACTGTAAATGGTCCTTCACCTGACAGGGTACCTTCTAAGCCAGCTGCTAACACGGCAGTTTCTAATGTATTATGATCCGGGCTATTTACGACAACGTCTACAACAGTCATTTGGCTGAACATAGTCAATGGTAAAATAGCCAGAAGAATGGCAATCGAGAAGAAGTGTTTTTTCATCTTTGTAATTTTTTGTTTTAGTAATTAATAATCAAGTAAAGAATATTTTGGATGGCCATCCTTATTTATAATTCCTGTAAAAAGGAAAAGTTGTCTGGCGGATTCATTTTTTATGATTTTTTTAATTTTAATAGTCATTGATTAATCCAACCATGAAGGATCCATCTCAAGGAGATTTTAGTCAGCGAGAATTTCTGTTGATTTAATAAACAATTATGGGTTAATTTCACAATAGGTGAACTATGCCACCGCACGAGTAGGGCAAGGATGAGTGCTGGGCAAAATAATTTCTCACTGTTGATCCTGATAAAGTTGCTGAAAGATGTCCGTTACCTTATTTCCTTTCATTAACGACTAACACTGGTCCAAGAAATGCTTAACTTCATTTTACGCTGAGCATGCCAGTTGATATTAGTACAATATTCATTACGATATGTTGGATGAATTTAGTTGCCAAGTAGCTTCACAATAATCTACTCCCAGCAGAACAGTGGTATCGGGTGTTCCATAATGCCTAAGCATGACTTTACGCGCAGCGAAAATTTTTATAGCTCAGTTTGACACTTTCAGGAATGTAAAGATCTAATCGCATTGGTTATTGAATAGGATGCATCATAAAAGTCTAATAGGGTAAATTGATCTATCTATATTGTTGGACTCACTTATGAGATATACTATGTCAGCTAAGTGCAGCTTATTGAGAGATGGTTCACAGTACATGCTATGGATAGGTAAAGCAATAGTCTGCTATCTATAAAGAATATAATCCAATATTAAGAAAAAATAATAGAAGCTATCTTTATCATAAGACGACCCATTTTACATTTTATTAAAATAATCAAGCAGCATCAACTATACACTGACCGTAAACATGTAATTAGAATTTGATATGATTTTAAATAATGTCAGACCAATGGATTAATCTAATGTCTTGATCTCATCGATGATACCCTTCAAAGTGGCTCCAGCATCTCCAAATAGCATTTTGGTATTCTCTTTAAAAAATAACGGGTTCTGAATGCCAGCATACCCAGGCTTCATACTTCGCTTAAATACGATGACCTGCTTAGCTCTCCATACCTCGAGTACTGGCATTCCATAAATCGAGCTGCTCGGGTCATCTAGAGCAGAGGGATTGACCACATCATTAGCGCCTACGACGAGTACAATATCTGTATCTGTTAAGTGGCTATTACAATCATCTAGATCAAATAGCTTATCATAGGAAATATCTACTTCCGCGAGTAGGACGTTCATGTGACCAGGCATTCTACCAGCTACTGGATGTATACCATAATACACATCTACATCTTTTTTCGATAGGATGGTATCTAATTCTTTGGCGTATTTTTGAGCCTGCGCTACAGCCATACCATATCCAGGTACTAAGATTACTTTTGATGCATAATTGAGTAAAATAGCCACGTCAATAGGTTGAGTCGGTTGTACTGGCCCCTGATCCTTAGCGACACCAGCGGCTGCGGCTCCTGTAGCAGAGAATCCGCCTATGATCACATTCATCAAAGAGCGATTCATAGCCTTACACATCAGCACGGTAAGTATTGTACCTGATGCACCTACTAAAATACCGCCGAGTATCATGATCTGGTTATTATATAAAAATCCGGCTGTAGCTGCTGAAATACCTGTCACAGAGTTGAGCAAAGATATGACTACGGGCATATCAGCTCCACCTATTGGAGCCACGAATGATATGCCATAAAGAATACATACGATGGTGGCAATAGAGACAGAGGTAATACTTGGATTCATGAATGTGTATACCAGCACTGCTATCGTCACTACCATGAATACCATATTCACTATCTGGTGCTGGGGTAGCGTGACATGCTTGTCTTTGACCTTCCCATCAAGTTTTAGATATGCGAGTATACTTCCAGAGAAAGATACAGAGCCTACAAATAAAGTAAAGAGAATCGTAAGTAGGCTCAAACCTTTATTAGCTGTGCCTATCTGCAAAAGATTCATAAACTCTACAAACGCCAGAAGCATGGCTGAACCTCCACCAAGACCATTGAAGATGGAGACTAGCTGCGGCATGGAAGTCATCTCTACCTTAGCAGAGCTCCACCAGCCTATGGCTGCGCCGATAAGAAGTGCTCCTAAGATCCAAACATAATTATCAGGACTATCCTGCATGGGGTAGAGTAGTGAGGTCACGATGGCTAGACCCATACCGAAAGCTGCAGTCATGTTGCCTTTTCTCGCTGTCTTCGGGTCACTCAGTCCTCTAAGCCCAAGGATAAATGCTACAGCACCTATGAGATATGCTATTTGAAAATATACACTCATGATTTAGGTTTTTTCTTAAACATAGATAACATACGATTCGTCACTGCAAAGCCTCCGACGATATTGATGACCGCCATAATCATGGCGATAGAGCCGATAACTAAGGCTATAGTATCAGAAGAATCAGCTGATCTTAAAAAAAAGATAGAACCGACTAATACGATGCCGCTGATAGCGTTGGCCCCTGACATTAGAGGTGTATGTAGGACTGATGGCACCTTAGATATTAATTCAAATCCTAAAAAGCAGGCAAATATGAGAAGGTAGACAGACAACATATTGTCACCTAAGAATTGATTGATTCCTGACATAGTATTAATTATTTTGTGGTGGGTGTACTCTGGACTTCACAGTAATTTCGTTCTCCTTATCTATGTGAAGTGCTCCATCCTTGATGAAGGTATTCGCATAGTTATAAATATTGTTGGACAGCAGTGAAGAGGCATCGATTAGGGCTCTGTTGGCCAAGAAAGAATCACCAATTATTTTGACGCCATTAACGTGCGTGATCGTTGTATCATTTTGAGTGAGCTCACAGTTACCTCCTGTGCTCGCTGCTAAGTCTATGATGACTGACCCGTGTTTCATATCATTGACCATCGCTGTGGTGACTAATATGGGAGCCGTTCTACCCCTTAATTGTGCAGTGGTAATGACGACATCTGCATTGCTGACGCGCTCGTGGATCTTTGCTTTTTGTTTTTGCTTATACTCCTCTGTCTGCTCCACAGCGTAGCCTCCAGCATCCTTATCATCCGTCGAGCCTTCTACTTCAACAAATTTTCCACCAAGACTTTCTACTTCAGTCTTGACGGCTCTTCTGACATCGAAGACCTCTACCTTAGCACCTAAACGCTTGGCAGTGGCTATGGCTTGTAGACCTGCCACACCCGCACCCAAGATTAGTACTGTAGCAGGTTTGACTGTTCCAGCCGCGGTCATCATCATAGGAAAGTATCTGGGCAGCTGTTCCGCTGCCAGCAGCACTGCCTTGTAGCCAGCGATGGAGGCCATGGATGAGAGTACGTCCATGGACTGCGCCAGTGTCGTCCGCGGTATCATGTCCATACTATATACTTCATTCTGCACGCCTGATAAGGAGTCCATTTGATTAGTTGGATTGAACGGAGCATAGAAGGATAGCAGAATAGCATCCTCGGACATAGCAGATAGCTCTTCGGGACTCAGAGGCTCAGTACTGTATAGTATATCTGATTTCTTAATTGTATTTATCCTGTCTTGATAAGACACATGGTCTGCTACATCGAGCTGAAGTCCGAGATCCTCACCTAAGCCATTTTCTAACAACATCTGAACACCAAGTTTTTCAAATTTCTTGACACTCGTATCAGATACAGGACACCGCGGGTCTTTCGATTGTAAAAATCCTATTACCATCAGTCAGATTGTTTTGTTTGTTATCAATGCAGTTTGGGATGCATTATTGACATTCATAATGCCACTCTCCTATTGGATGTGGCTTTATAAACCGAAAATAGCACTTGGAAGTGGAAGTTAGGCTATTATGGTAATTTTTGTTAGCAACTATTGTTGCCTACATATGGATCGGTCTATTGCCCGTTGCAGCCAGCGCTGCTTCTTTTATCGCTTCTGAATACGTGGGGTGAGGATGACAGATTCTGGAAATGTCTTCGGCTGTCGCCCGGAATTCCATTAAGGCTACAGCCTCCATGATTAGGTCAGCTGCTCTAGCACCCACGATATGAACACCTAACACTTCATCAGTAGTTTCATCAGCAATGATTTTTACTAGACCATCCAGATCCATACTAGCCCTGGCTCTCCCTAAGGCTTTAAATGGAAATTTACCCACCTTCACAGCCAGGTTTCTTTCTTTCGCTTGTTCTTCTGTGATGCCCACACTAGCCATCTCAGGCCAAGTGTAGACCACACCTGGAATTAGATTATAATCGATGTGCGGCTTTTCACCTGCAATGGATTCAGCGACGAATACTCCTTCATCCTCAGCTTTATGAGCCAGCATGGCACCTTTGATGACGTCCCCTATGGCGTATATATTTTCTACAGATGTCTGTAAGTGATCATTTACTTCCACTCTGCCACGATCATCCACGTTTATACCTACATTTTCTAAGCCCAAGTTGTCAGTATATGGTCTGCGACCGATGGATATGAGGCAGTAGTCAGCCTTCAGTTCAAATGTCTCCTCGCTGTCTCTCTTTTGGACTTTGACGGTGACTGCCTTACCAGTAGAGACGACATCGACCACTTTGTGCTTAGTGTGAAATTTTATGCCCATTCTTTTTAAGGTCTTTTGCAGATCACGAGCACAGTCTTTATCCATGCCTGGTAGGATACGGTCCATGTATTCTACAATTTCTACCTCCGTCCCGAGTCTGCCAAATACTGAGCCCATTTCAAGCCCTATCACCCCTCCACCGATGATCACCATTCTCTTAGGCAGCACCTCTATATTAAGGGCTTCGGTAGAACTGATGACTCTTTCTTTATCATAATTAAATGCTGCTGGCGTGGACGGCTTAGAGCCAGTGGCAATGATTATCTTATCCGTCGCCAGGGTACTCTTTTCACCTGAGTCCGAGGTCACAGCAACTTCATGCTTAGATGATATAGTTCCATGGCCGTGATGTACATCTATTTTATTCTTCTTCATCAGATAGTCAATACCTTTTACATTTTGATCGACGACTGATGCCTTTCGAGCGATCATTTTTTTGAGATCTAATTTCAGCTTTCCAGTAGCAATACCATGATCTTCAAAATGGTGGGCTGCATTATAGTAGTGCTCCGAAGAATCCAAGAGTGCTTTACTAGGTATGCAACCTACGTTGAGGCAGGTTCCTCCCAAAGTTTTATATCGTTCTATGATGGCAGTCTTAAGACCTAACTGAGAACATCGGATAGCTGATACATAACCGCCTGGACCTGAACCAATTACAATGACATCGTATTTCATGACTCTTACTTTGTGAATGCAAATGTATAAACAAATTCTGAGCCGCTCTTCGATTAGTTTAAAATGACATTGATGAATGTTTATTCATTATGCGGCTTAGTTGCTCTCCTTGTTCAATCTTTAGGCCAATGCAGTATTCAGTAACGCTTCGTTAGCTATGTCACGTTTGGGCTTGCCTAAGATAATGGTGGCGTCTCCCTAACTCTTACGAGTGAAATATAAATTGACCCGATCAATTATGTCCTTTTATGCTTAACTGATAATCGTGATTGATTTAATAGCCTTAATGGAGCCTTTCGGCAATTAGCCTCTCATGCTGATGTTCCTCTTATTATTGTAAGGACTTGAGCCACCCCAATAAGCGATTGTTGCATCAGCAAGATCTTGCCAGATCAAATTATGATGTATGAAGAATTTATTGTCTTATGTGAAGTAGTATCCTCGAAGCCCTATTTTTCCATAGCATGTTATTCTATTAAAATTTATAAGGTTCGCGGATAGATATTTATTTCTAAATTATCAGATGCATATCGGTCAGTCAAGTAGAAGCAGATCAAAGCTTATCACCAATGTGGATCGAAAAATGTTAAATCCTTTAAGCGAATATTTTACATCTGACAAAATTGAATGGAAACCATTACCAATCATCTCTTTTCTTATCAGATGGTGGCTTACCATCGCCAGTTTTCTTAGGGTTGCTTTTCCGCTGACTTGACGGTTTACTTCCAGATTTACGATTGGTGGTAGGTTTAGTTTTATTTTGGCTATGATCTGACTTTTGCTTTTTGCTCTGATCAGTCTTAGATTCACCTCTTTCAGACTTTGGCTTATTGGAGGAGCTTGTGTTTTTAGCTTGCCTTCGAGATCTGTTATCAGGTCGTTTACCTTTACCTCTGCTAGATGATTTTCCAGATCTCCTTTTCCCACGTCTGCGTTTTTCTGTTGGAAGTTCTATCTCCCCTGTGACATCAGCGAATTCTAATTCTTTTACTTCTTCCACACCTTGGAACGGCTCTAATAGATCATCTGGTTTTTCGCCTTTTCTATTCATGGCCTTGATCAGTGCCACTCTGTCTTTGGGTATAGCCACCATCGGTCCTCTTACCTTAGTATTAGAGTAAGAATAATACATGATGCCTTTGAAGATATCCATCTTGATTAGGTGAGCATCACCTTTTTCTGTTTTGAGATAGTCAGCTCGCTTAGGAAAGGAGGCTAAGGCATTCATATAGGTATCCAGCTCATAGTTTAGACAGCACTTTAGTCTGCCGCATTGACCAGATAATTTGGTTTGATTTATTGCTATATTCTGATATCTGGCTGCGGCCGTTGAGACTGATCTGAAGTCGGATAGCCAAGTAGAACAGCATAGCTCGCGACCACAAGAGCCAATGCCACCAATTCGGGCGGATTCTTGTCTCGAGCCGATTTGTCGCATTTCTATTTTTACTCTGAATTCCTTGGCGTAATTACGCACGAGCTCACGGAAATCGATCCTTCCTTCTGCGGTGTAGTAGAAAGTGATTTTCTTTTTATCCCCCTGAAATTCTACATCGCCCACTTTCATATCCAAGTCTAAAGTTCGGGCTATAACTCTTGCTCGGGTGAGAATATCTTTTTCCTCAAGCCGAGCCTCATTAAGTTTTTCGATGTCCCGTGGGTTAGCTATCCTGATGACTCGATTAAATATCCTGTCTTTAGGGATTTTCTTTTTCTTGATCTGTAAGCGGACGAGTTCTCCTGATAGAGTAATCTTTCCTACATTATACCCACTGCCAGTATCTACAATGATGGAGTCACCTGTATTGTATCTTCCATTTGTAATTTTAAAAAAATCCTTTCTTGCTCCCTTTTTAAAACTGACTTCGACTATATTATATTCAGTCGGGTCATATATATCAAGATTGGATAGCCAATCAAACGTATTCATCTTATTGCATCCTCCCGTCAGACAGTGTCCATTATTTCCACAGCCTGAGGGCGTACCGTCTTTACTGCTGCTGCATGTTGCACATCCCATTTTTTCAATTTATTGAGAGAACAGGCTTCTTCAGACCTATTCATTAATTAAAGAAACATTATTGGCGGCGCAGCACTCGACCTATAGTCAGGCTGTCTGCCATCATCATTATCCTCACATTGGCATTTCTCTGTATGGCATAAATTGCATCATCAATAATGTGCGCAATCTCATCGGCCTTTGCTAAGGATAAAACGTTTGTTAAACCTTTTAATTTTCCATATTCCTCTTCGCTTAGAGAAATATTTGCATCATCAGAAGATGAAAGCTTAATAAACTCTCTCAAGATAAACAAAGCATATGAAAGTATCTGTTTTTGAAATTCCTTCGATGCTGATCCAAATTCATCTATCCACTCATTTAGCAGCTTAGCCTTCATCTGATAGCAGACTCGCAGCCAGCGTAGTACAAGATCTGAAACATCGCTATTTTCTCCAGATATCATGGACTTAGCATCCAGATAGTTACCTTGAGACAGAAGTGATATCCGTCGACTCTGCACCTCATCTAACTCAAATCTCGCTCCAATATTTTTGCTGAGCTCCTCTATTTCAATGGGCGGTAGTTTTATAATCTGAAATCTGGATTTAATGGTCTTGAGCAGTACGTTTTCATCGTGGGTAATAAATATCAGATGAGTATTATCGGGCGGCTCTTCGATTAGCTTCAGCAGCCGATTAGAATTATTACCTAAAAACTCTGGCAACCACAGAATCAAAATTTTCTTTCCACCGGCGTAGGATTTTAGACTGAGTTTCTTGGTGATTTCATTGCATTCTGTGACATTAATATCACCTTGCTTTTCGGCGGCATTAATATGGTTAAGCCAGTCAAAATAGCTGAAGTAGCCTTGCTCTAAATTAATCTGTCTCCATTGAGGCAGGAAATCATCAGAAAAAGTTGATTTCCGATCTTTTGATTGTCCTTTCACTACGGGAAATGCGAAATGCAGGTCAGGATGAATTAACTGAAATGATTTATGGCAGTGGGGACATTCTCCACACGCTTTATCTCCAGATGTACTTTCACATAGCAGGTACTGCGCGAATGCGATAGCTATCGTTAGTCCCCCTCTACCAGCCTCTCCACTGAAGAGTAAGGCATGAGGCACCTTTCCCTGCATGACAAACTGATGTAGCTGTGACCATACAGAGCGCTGTCCTATGATTCTTGAAATCATGGCGCAATATACTCAGATGGGCGCCTAAATAAATGATTTATAGAATATAATATTAAAAATTGATCGGATATATAATGCACTTATTGTGATGTGCCATCAAGACAATTTCTATAACAAGGGATATTATAAAGCGCTCATTTACAATTAGATACATATGAGAAAAATATCATTTATGAATTAGCTCTTGATAGCAGAGTATTAGGACCAATTTTTGCTGATTTAACACATTATAATTAATTGTAATGTGTTTAGCTTGATACTGCAGATTTTATAGCTGAGCAACACCTAAAATTTAATCTATGATGAGCTTGGCCAAATTTCATAAGCTTTTAGAACCGAATAGCATTAAACGCCCCTACACTGCAATCATTTGCACAATTGTATTAGTATTGGCGCTCATACTTCCGTACCAGCATATATATAGTCAAGCCGAAGCAGGCTCAGCTGAAATGAATCTGACAGTCACCGCAGGAGATGCGCCAGATGGGTCATCATGGACTATACACCGTGGAGATTTCGTCACCTACCGATACTTACTAAGCAATACGGGCGGCGTTTCACTTGGTGAGATTACCTTAGTAGATAGCCCACACGGAGATGTCATAGCTAATGGGACGCTGGTGTCAGGTGACGTCAATCAGAATTTGATCCTCGATGCACAAGAAGACTGGGTCTACGAACTTGTCGTAGAGACTCTCTATTCTGATATAAAGAACCTCGGGCTCGCAGCTGCCAGAGAGGTCGGTCCCACTGGAGAAATCATAGCTCATACCGACGTCGCTTCAGCATCTGACTTTGCATCCGTAAAAGTAATTCCACTGGCAGAAATTTCAGGATATGTGTATGAAGATACGGACGCTGACGGCTTAGGAGATGCTGGTATCCCAGGAGTTGTGATCAATTTGCAAGATCATCGAGACGTGCACCTGACTACACTGACTGATAAAGACGGTCACTACAGATTCCAAGATATCGTAAGTGGCAGCTTCCACATCAGGCAGACCCAACCAGATGGCTATAGTTCAGCATCAGACACCGATGGGCAGAACGATAATGTCATAGCTGGTACAGTCCTACCAGATGCAATAAGCGAAAACAACAATTTTATAGAAGCCAAGCAAAAGCAAATTCTAAATGGACAGGTATATAAGGATACGTCTGGTGATCAGCTGGGCGATACGCCGCTTGTGGGATCCAAAGTATCGGTCATCGATGGCAATGGTGACATGACGAGCACCTTGACTGGCGAAAATGGCAACTACTCCTTCTACGTATCAGTAGGTAATTATACCATCACCCAATATGATAAAGTAAACTATAGCTCAATCAGTGATGCATCTGGTGACAATGATAATATCATATCAGGTACCATACAAACAGCTCAAACCATCAATAACTTAGACTTCGTAGATACGCAGGATGCTATGATCACCGGTAAGGTAGAGATGGACCTGGATAATGATGGTAAGGCTGATCGGCCTATGGGGAGTGTCATGATAAGGCTGCAAGATGGCCAGGGAGCGCTACAGTCCACTATGACTAATGCCTTTGGAAACTATGCTTTCAGTATGGTGCCAGGAGAATTCATGGTTCTGCAAGAGGATGCAGAGGGTTACCGATCTGTATCGGATCGAGTCGGAGCTAATGATAATATGATCACTGGATCAGCCCTGCCAGGAGCCATCATCGAAGATCAAAATTTTTTAGATGCTTTAGTTTTAGCAGCTTGTGTCAGTCTTAGAAAATCCTCTACTATTGACGCTGGAGCTGATGGCAACATCAATACTGGTGATGTGATTAATTATGTGTTTGAAGTGACCAATTGTGGAGATACTGACCTCGATAATATAGTGATCTCAGAAATAGCCGCGGGTTTTTCAGGGACGAATCCATTACCTGTGATTGGTGCAATAATTCCAAGCATATTGAGTCCAGGACAGACTGGCACGGGGACAGCAGTGTATCCCTTATCACAGTTTGATATAGATTCTGGCCAGGTCCTGAATCAAGCAGAAGTAACAGCACTGGATGATTTGGGGGAGAGCGTATTAGATATATCTGATAGTGGTAATGCCGCTGACGAAGCAGGGACTGATCAAGATATCACAAGAACAATTATCGAAGCAGAAGGATGCATCGAACTTATTAAAACAGCTTCACTAGATTTAGGTGCAGATGGCGTAGCTAATCCAGGTGATGAGATCAGCTATGTATATGAGCTAACTAATTGTGGAGAGCTCACTTTATCGAATGTAAATATTATGGAGACAGCTGCCACTTTTAGTGGGACGAATCCCGTACCAGTCCTGAGCAACCCAATAGCAGCAAGCTTAGCGCCTGGAATGACTGGATCTGGTACGGCAATATATAGTTTGTCACAATTTGATATAGATGCAGGTATGGTCACTAATCAGGCTATGGCCAGCGCTGCAACATTGGGCGGCACCACCATTGTAGATGTTTCGGACAGTGGTAACGCAGCAGATGAGATGGGTACAACAGAAGATCTGACTCGCACATTCATCCCTGTCGATGCCTGTATAGAGCTGACAAAATCCTCTACCCTTAATCTTGGGCCAGATGGATTCAGCAATCCTGGTGATGAGCTCACCTACGAATTCACCTATACTAACTGTGGTAATGTCACGCTGGACAACATTTCAATTTCAGAAATAGAATCTGCATTCACAGGCAGTGGATCATTGCCAATACCAAGCGGACTAAATCCTTTGCAGTTAGCTCCTGGTCAGACTGGATCAGGTACTGCGGTGTATAATATATCACAGTTTGACATAGATCAGGGTATCATAAGTAATCAAGCCATGATCAGCGCGACTGCGCCTGATGGTAGCCCAGTCACAGATTTATCTGACAGTGCAAATGCTGCGGATGACCGAGGAACTGACGAAGACGTTACAGAAACGACTATACCAGCTAGGCCGTGCATATCATTAGTAAAAGCAGCAACTGTACTTACTGGTCCAGATCTAACGATTACTGTGGGCGATTTGGTCAGGTATGAATACACAGTTACTAACTGTGGACTCGAGCCACTGAGCAGCATGATCATTAGTGAAACTGCAGCACAGTTTACGGGTACAGGTACACTACCCACTCCGAGTGCAGTCATACCTGCAACATTAGAACCTGGCGACAGCGGCGTCGCAGAAGCGTACTACGCGCTCACACAGACAGACATCGATAGTGGATTAATTACTAATCAAGCCTCCGTTTCAGCTTCTACTGAAGATGGATTAGCTGTCGTAGATCTATCGGATAGTAATGACCCTGTAGATAATACTGGAGGTGAAGATGATCCTACGACTACACCTCTGATTAATTGTTCATCGTTAGCTTGTAACAGCGGACTTCAGCTGAGCCTAAGTCTATCTTGCGAGCTTGTCCTGCGTCCAGACATGCTGCTTAAGAACTCATTAGAAAGGGCCAACTACACCATAGAACTTTTCGATCAAGAAGATAATTTCTTGCGCAACGATACCATATTTTCTTCTGATGCCGGAGCGGACTTAATCTACAAGATCAGCTGCGGACCTAATTCTTGTTGGGGTACTATCAATGTCGAAAATAACATTATACCTCAGCTCAGCTCACCGTGTGCATGTGGAGATGATCAGGTCATACCCGAAGAATGCACCGTATGGTGTGGTGCCGCTGAGCCATCCATTATCGTATCAGCTACAGAAGCGATGGAACAGCTTCAGGAGTGCGGGCCGCAGATGACTGGCGAGCTAAGCGTCAGAGAGGTGAGGGTAGGTGATCTCTGTGATCCCAATGGTGAAATCGTAGAAATAAACTATAGCGCAAAATTCATTATACACGGTGAGATTGAGACTGTAGATCTGCTTTGCCAACGCTACCGAGTGGAAAAATTAGATATAGACTTATCGGCTGACGAGTTTGAACTCGGATTTGGATTTCCAAGAAATGTCATCTTGGATTGTAACTACCTCACTGCTGTGAACTCTATTGATGGTAATGATTTTGCTTATGCTACGCCCGCCTCTATATTCGCGGCTACGGGTAGTGGGAGCTTAGCCTACACCTACTTCATAGATAAACATCAAAACATTGACCAAGTCAGGATTGATACTACAGTGCGCCGTGTATTGGCGGGCACAGTGGAGCGAGATACTCTGGTTAGACAAGACTTAGACATGGATGGTGATTTGGAGTGGGTACTGATTACGGTGGTCGATAAGGTACTTAAAGACAGTATAGTGTATGATACTACGGTGGTCGGTCAGATACATCCAGAGGTGCCGATCATAGAGCGGACTTGTAATCTACTGGCCAGCTACTCTGACTTAGAGTTTGATGCATGTGGCTCAGGCAAGAAGATCGTCAGAGAGTGGATCTTGGTAGACTGGTGTGATGCACGTATTCAAAAAAATGGCAGTCAGACCATTTACATTAAAGATCAGACGGCACCAATTATTATAGACGAGGCAGGAGATCAAATATCAGAACTTAGTGACCTGATCGCCACAGTCGATCCATGGACATGTCAGGCAAGTGTTAAACTGCCAGAGCTGCAATATATCGATGACTGTAGCGAAGATATGACCATAGAGTGGCATACGGAAGGATTTAATATCCAAGATGGATACGTCGTAGGCTTGTCCATAGCAGACGAGATGTTGAAGATGACTGCCGTAATTACGGATGATTGTAATAATAGTACAGCTCTACAATTTAACCTTGTAGTGATCGATGATTCGCCCCCTGCTGCGGTCTGTAAATCAGCGCTAATTGTGGTCCTTAGTACTCAAGACGAAGGCGGATTTGCAAAAGTTTCAGCGGAAGATTTGGACGCTGGAAGTCATGACTCCGGATGTGGCGAGGTGACGATAAGAGCTGTCCGAGAGGATGATTGGATCGTAGGTCTATACGACTGTGAAGGGGTCTACTTAGGCTATGAACCGACCAGCTGCGAAGCGATCACCCAGACCGTGACAAGAGCGGGGACTAAGGACTGTCCTGCTACTGATTATGAAATAACAGAAGCGGGCGATTATGTTAAGTTCTGCTGTGCAGATGCAGACAAAGAAATACATGTTCTGCTATTTCTGACTGATAAATCAGGAAATACGAATGTCTGTCGAGTACCAGTCAGAGTAGAAAATAAGACAGCACCGACACTGATCTGTGAAGACGCTGTCGTCGACTGTGATAATGATACGGATGCTTTAATGCCTACTATCATTGGAGGTATGTGCGGCGGAGCATCTTATACAGCATCCCTGCTCCACGAGCTGTCCGAAGAAAACAAATGTCGCGATGGTCAAATAATTCGCGAGTGGTATATTGATCTGGACGGTAGCGATGATTTTAATCAGGGTGATGCTTACTGTAGACAGGTTTTGACACTGAGTGACGAGGCATTATTTGATCCGTACTCAATCAGATGGCCTGTCAGTATGGATGGTAGTATAGTGGATGGATACAGCCTTGCATGTGGGCCTGATAGCCTGCAGTCTAAGGTAATCCAGCTGCCAGAGCCAGTAGCTTGTATGCCGCAGGATGACCAGCACATGCCAAGATGGTGTGAGAATGATTGTCAGATCATCGGGTATAGTCAGGAGATTGATACAGTAGTAAGCCTATCATCTTGCCTTAGTATCATTAGAAGATGGACGGTGATTGACTGGTGTACTTATGAGTCTAATGGTGAGGATAGAAGTGAGTCAGATGTAGTAATTGCAGTCCACGACCATCGAGACCGATCTTGCATCAAATGTGAGCCTGAGCAAAATACAGTAGATTCTCTCTATTATCAATATAGTACTGTAGAAGAAGATGGGTATTATACCTATGACCAACTTATCAAAATCGTTGATGACACAGCTCCAGTAATCAGTATGCCCGATACCATCGTGGTGACGATTAATACGCCAAGGACTGCTAAAGATGATCCTGCGGAATGCATGGGAGAGACTATGATCCGAGCTAATGCTAAGGACTTCTGTGGCATCAATGAGAGTGATCCATCTCGTCTGCAGTGGACAGTGCTGATCACTAAAGAATTTCAAGTAATGGAGACCGCACGTATGACAGGAGACAGCATTAGTATATCCAGCATGTACGGAGAAGCAGGTGATGTGCATGAGGTTCTGTGGGCAGTAAGAGATGGTTGTGGTAATCAATCATCAGGAATTACCTTAGTGTATTTCGTTGATGAGCGGGCTCCCACACCACTATGTATCACAGGGCTTTCTACCTCAGTCTCGGAGGATGGTGATGTAGCTGAGGTATGGGCGGCTGATTTTGATTTTGGGAGTTATGATAACTGCTCTGATGACCTTGACTTCACTATCGTCAGAGAAGATGTGACTCCCTTACGCCCCAGTGATGAAGGTTATGAGGAGCAGCGAGCGATCAGCATACCTTGCTCAGAATTAGAGAATTTTCAGTCTCTGGACGTATGGGTTTGGGATGCGGCAGGTAATGCTGATCGGTGCGCAGTGGCACTTACTTTAGATCCTGATGAGGCACCCTGTATGGACATTGACACTACAGCTGGTGAAGGAGCACTTCATCTTATCGCTGGGAGTATCATGACTAATTCTGGAAAACTGATTAGTGGTGCAAAAGTGGAAGTCTCTACTTCTTTAAGCGAATATCCAAAGCAGGATAGTACTGAGTCTGAAGGAACATATCTGTTTAATCAAAACCCTGGAGAACTCAACTATACCGTAACTGCTGCTAAAGACGGAGATGACCTCAACGGCGTCAGTGCCATTGATTTAGTTTTTATATCCAGACACATCGTAGATATTCAAGCCTTTGACGATCCACTTAAAATTTTGGCTGCTGATGTGAATGCAGATGGAAGGGTGAGTGCGCAGGACATCGTAGAGCTCAAGCGCTTAATCTTGAATGTCAATGATGGATTTACAAAGGCAGATAGCTGGCTGATGATCGATGCAGATCAAACTTTCGTAGACCCACAAAGTCCATGGCCATTTGTTACAGACATTCAGATCTTAGATCTCAACCGGAATATGATGGAGGAGGACTTCGTCGCCATTAAGCTTGGTGATATCAATGACAGTGCACATCCCAATAGTATAGAGCACACTGAAAGTAGATCATCTGACGCGGTGGAGCTCAGATATGATGATCAGATTGTGAGGCAGGGAGAGATTGTTAGAGTTGCTGTGCATAATCCAAGTTTATCTGAGGTTTTTGGATTTCAGTTAGCACTATTTCATGAAGGCTTAGAACTGCTAAGCGTCAGTTCTGAAATTATCCAGATCAGTCAGGATGATTATAATAGTAGTGATCAGAAGACTAACCTACTCTGGTATAGCGATCAAGCCCTGAGCTTTGAGCAAAATGAAGCTATATTCAATTTGACGTTTAAAGCGATGGAGGATCTTAGACTATCAGACGTGCTCCAAATAAACCGTGATCGAATCAGCTCTGAATTATATCATGGTCAAGGATTTAATACGTCCCATATAGAGTTAGTTAGTGCAGATGTAAGTCATACGCTGAGAGTTGGTCAGAATGAGCCTAACCCATTTAGCGCATACACAGATATACCTTTTCAAATCTCAAGTTCTGGGAAGGTTATACTTCAGGTATTTGACGCCTCAGGTAAGTTATTGCTAAATCGAAATGAAAATCTGCTTGCGGGATCTCATCGATTCACCCTGAGAGATCAGGATGTAGCATCAAAAGGTATCCTGTACTATAGAATAGAATTTAACGGCGAAAGCCAAACCATGAAGATGGTTGTGATAAAATAACATGTTTGTTAGATCGATCAGGGGGTTTTCTGGCAAAGAAAATCCCTTGATTCAGTTATCGCATGTGTTATCCTATTTGATAGGTATGTAGCGTTTGCCAGGCAGCGTCTTTACCAGACCTTTAAATTCCATTTCCAGTAAGGATGTACTCAGCGCACTTAGCGCTATATCCATATCTAAATGCATCTTGTCCATTCTGCCTTCGGAGTGTTCTTTGAGGTAATCATAAATCAGCTGTTCTTGTTTCGTCATCTCTATGAAGAGTGACTGTTGTACTGATTGAATAGCATCGCTTGGGTTCCAGCGCATGATGTATGCCACATCCGCAGCGGATTCTATCAGCGCCGCTTTATGCTGTTTGATCAGTCTATTACACCCTTTAGACATGTCATCATTTAGTCTGCCAGGTACAGCGAAGACGTCTTTATGATATGCATTGCCATATTCTGCGGTGATGATTGAGCCGCCTCTTTCTCCTGATTCTACGACGATGATGACATCAGATAGCGCGGCAATGATCCGATTTCGCATTGGAAAGTTCTGTGCATCTGGATTTGTTCCACTGGGAAACTCTGTGAGTAGTCCACCTCCAGCTTGTATCATGTCTGATGCTAACTTACGATTCTGAGCCGGGTATATGCGGTCTAAGCCATGACCGAGGACGCCTACTGTAGCAGTATTCTGAGCTACAGATGATTTGTGAGCTGCAGTATCAATACCATAAGCTAGACCACTGATGATGGTCGGCTCAAAAATGCTAAGGCCTTTGACAAGCTGCTCTACTTGCATCTTGCCGTATTCAGTAGGCTTTCTCGTACCTATGATAGCTATCTGCTTTGGCCTGTTCAGATCGATATCACCTTTTAGAAATAGGAGAAGAGGTGCATCTTCTTGCTGTAGAAGTCTTTGAGGATAGGCGTCATCCAGGTAGCTCAGTACCTTTATTTTATGTTTTTCTATGAAGGCGAGTTCGGATGTAGCTATAGCTTGCGGATCTACAGTACGGAGGCTAGCGATTATTTTTTCTCCGACGTTGGGTATCTTGAGTAATCTGTTCTTATTCTCTGTAAATACAGCCTCTGCTCCACCACAATAGCTGATGAGGGTCTTAGCCATGACGGGGCCGATTAAGGGTACTTTGCCTAAGGCAATCTCATATAGATACCTATCCTTCATATCTGCTACAATAATAAGGAATCACAGGAATATGTAGAGATGAAATGTGGCAGGTGTAGAGAGCAACCATGCATTGGCCATTTTCATATTATATAAATTATTAATATGTAAATTATCGATATATTTGTATTTAGCTTATCAAATGATCGTGAATCAGTCCTTTAAGTACACTACCATCTTACTGCTTTCAGTCTGTTTGTCTTTGCACCTGAGTGCACAACTGAATTTAGGTGTTGGCTTTTCTGTTGGATCAGGGACCTTCGGGGGTAACAATGCTATACTGCAAGAATATAATGTCAATCGGCAGGTAGAATTAGAAAAAGCATATTCAGATCTAAATCTTCTTACAGGAGTCTACGTATCAGGCAGGTATAAAGTTGATAATATAGCATTTGAATTCAGCTGGGAAAATTTGAATCGAAATCTTAGCTCTGTGCTTGTCTTTAGTGACCGCACAGGTAGGGAGGATAAGTTATACTACAGCATCTCGACCGCTTCCTTTGGGATCGAAAATCACATCGATCGATATGGCTATGGAGCTTCAGTGGGCACCAGGCTATTACGCCTTAAGGCGGATATATTAAATACAGATGCCAAGAGGAGCATTATCGGCGAGAGGGAATTTACAACCAAATTATACCTGCTTTATACCATTCAAAAAAGCCGCTTGATATCGGTAGTGGCTAAGCCATTTGTACAAATACCTATGGGTAGGTATGCTTTGTCAGAATTGGAGGATGACCTAATGCCGCATGTCACTAAACAGGACAGAGATTCTGCTCCGTATATATTTGGCTTATCATTTCTATTTTACAATGGACTTCAATAGTCCTTGAGCTTCTGTATAGCTTTTCATGCACTTTCTATATCAATACAAGAAACAGTATATAAGGTGGACCTAACCACTTTCCTCTGCTACACTTATAGGCCATATGAGTTCACGGCGCGATACGCTGACATGCCGAAAATAGTAGCATGGTGAAGTAAAGTAAAATACACATTGACATCAGAGGCACAGACAAAGATCTTTAGTAAAGAAACAGCAACTTGATATCATAGAAAATACTTCTCTAAGATAACGCTCTGGCTATTATTTCAGCCTGCTCTTCATCATGCTGCTTTTTGAATCCAGTCGCTGGCGAGGCGCTCGGCTTACGAGCAATATGAGTGATCGCTGTATCCTTCATAAAGGAAAGAATGTACTGCCAAGATCCCATGTTACCAGGCTCTTCTTGCACCCACGCATACTCTGCATTTTTGTATTTTTTCAGGATGGCCAGTATTTGTTTTTCTGGGAATGGATATAGTTGCTCTAGTCTGACTATGGCTATATCTTTTGCCTCTCTAGCTTCTAGCAGGTCGTAATATATCTTACCTGTGCAAAGGATTAGTTTTCTCACTTTTGCGGCTGACTCAATCGTCTCATCATCCAGGACTTCTTTAAAGCCATGTCCAGTGTGGAGCTCGGAAATATCTGATACACAGAGTGGATGTCTGAGTAGTGACTTAGGTGACATAATGATCAGCGGCTTTCTGAATTCTCGAGCTAATTGTCTTCTGATAATATGAAAGAAGTTAGCTGGTGTCGTGATATTAGCTACCGTTATATTAAATTCTGCGGAGGACTGTAGAAATCGCTCTAAGCGCGCGCTAGAGTGCTCTGGTCCTTGACCAGCGTATCCATGAGGTAGCAGCATGACTAACCCGCTCATACGCTGCCACTTACTCTCGGCAGCAGTGATGTATTGATCTACGATCGTCTGGGCTCCATTATAAAAATCACCGAACTGCGCCTCCCAAACCACCAAAGAATCAGGTGACGCTAAAGAATAACCGTACTCAAATCCTAGCACAGCAAATTCTGATAATAAAGAGTTATAAATCATGAACCGTCCTTGGTCATCATCTATGTCTGATAGTCTGTTATATTCTTCAAAAGTCTTGGCATCATAAAATATGGCGTGGCGATGTGAGAATGTGCCACGCTTCACATCCTGACCACTCATCCTGACGTCATTACCATCTATAAGAATACTTCCATAAGCACACAGCTCAGCTAAGGCCCAGTCCACCTTACTCTCATCTAATAGCTTCTGCTTTCCTTTCTGCAGACGATTCACCTTACTCAAAGGATTGAATCCATCGGGAAGGGACATGAGGTGGTTAATTAGTTTATCCACTTTCTCTGGCTCAATGCCAGTATCCGGTGACGTCTCGAAGTCCTTTGGATCATTAGTTTTGCGCAGCTCTCTCCAGGCTTTTTCGGGCTTTTGATATGTATAAGGTAGATTCTGCTCTTTCGCTAAGTCTAATCGTTTTTGTAGGTCGTCCCAGAAGCTCTTCTCCATTTTTGCCGCGAGATCTTTTTCCACGTCGCCTCTGTTCAGGAGCGTTTTAAGGTAAATTTCTCTTGGATTTTCGTGGTTATTGATAATGTCATACATCTCTGGCTGAGTGAATTTTGGATCATCACCTTCATTGTGTCCGTGCTTACGATAGCACACCATATCGATGAAGACATCATTGTTAAATTTCTGTCTGTACTCAGTCGCGAGTTCTGCAGCAAATACCATCGCTTCAGGATCGTCCCCATTCACATGGAATACTGGAGCTTGAATGATACTGGCTACGCCAGTGCAATAAGTAGAGCTTCTCGCATCGTCAAAGTTCGTTGTGAATCCAATTTGATTATTAATTACAAGATGGATAGACCCACCTGTGTAATAGCCAGGTAGCTGGCTCATCTGAACACTCTCATAGACGACACCTTGACCAGCAATAGCAGCATCACCGTGAATCAATATAGGTAAGATCTTGTCATAGTCGCTCTCAAAGAGGATGTCAGCTTTTGCTCTTGCGAATCCTTCTAATACAGGATAGACTGATTCTAAGTGAGACGGGTTAGGTGTCAGCTTCAGGTGGACACTTTTACCGTTGGCAGTCTCCACCAGTGAAGAGTAGCCAAGATGATACTTTACATCACCATCACCGAATGATAGATTAGGCACAGCCGTGCCCTCGAATTCTTCAAAGATATGCTCATATGTCTTGCCCATGATATTAGCCAGAACATTTAGCCTGCCTCTATGGGCCATACCGATCACACACTCCTCTACCACATCTGCCGCACCTTGACTGATGATAGCATCGATGGCTGCGATCATAGATTCTCCACCTTCTAATGAAAATCGCTTCTGCCCGACGTATTTAGTATGCAGGAATTTTTCAAAGACAACAGCACCATTAAGCTTATGCAAAATCCTCTTTTTCTTTTCTATACTCAAGCCGTGAGAGCCATCTAATAGACGGTTCTCAATCTTCTCTCTTAGCCACATCTTCTTCTCCTTATTTTCGATGTGCGCATACTCAAAGCCTATATTTCTGATATAAATATCTTGAAGCTTACTTATGATATCTTTTAGGCTACCATTTGGTAGACCTATCTCTATACCTGCAACGAATGTGGAGTCGAGATCAGCTTCTATAAGACCATAATCAGACAGTTCCAGACAAGCCTTTCTATCCTTCCTCTCCCGTATAGGATTAGTGGTAGAGAGGAGGTGGCCACGATCCCTATATCCGTGAATCAGTGATAATACCGCAAATTCCTTAGCAATGGGTCCCGCATCCACTGCAGGTCCAGCAGCCTGTCCATTCGTCGGTTTGCTAAATTCGAACCCCTGAAAAAAGGCCCTCCATCCATCATCTACCACAGATGGGTCATCTTGATACTTAGTGTACAATGATTCTATAAACGAGGGATGTGCATTAAACACATAAGAATAATCTGCCATATGATTGTTGTAATTGAGCGTATATCTTACTTAGGTAGGACGAATTTAAGCTAATGTATATAAATATTCAATTATTAAAATTCATTAATCGTCTGGAGCGTGACCACAGTGAGGTCACTCACCGATCCAGCTATATGAACACAAGAATTATACCTAAGCTAGATAGATCTTCTCGGCAAATTGAGAAAAAATCTCAATATTCTTTGAGGTAGCTTTCGATACTGATGCGTGTTAGATTGGGGTATATGCTGATGGCGGGTGAATATTAGGCCTATAATGCAATCGTATAACTTTACAAGGTGGTTCTTACTAATATCACCACGCATCATTTATGTGAATCTTAGCAAATAAATACTGTATATAGCTACAAGATAAACAGGTCAGACTACTGCCAACCTGCAATGTAATATTTTCTTCACCAGTCATACTTTTCCTTCATAGGTAGCTTCCCAGCATAGCCTTTGTCTACTTATATGACCAAAGACAAATTGAGAATATTTTATAATTAACTCTGAAACATTATTAACAAAGGGGTTTAAAGTTTAAACTATCCTGTTACGGTAATTCATGGGGCTTCACCTTCTATTAGTCCCGAAATTATATTAGAAGCAACAAGTATTAAGCAGGGTTATTTCACATTTATTATCAGGGACAATAGTATTGGCCTAGATTCGATGTTTAAGCCTATTCAAAACGGAGATGTCAGCAAGGATGGTTATGGTCTTGACCTATCTACTTGTATGAGCATCGTAGAGAAGCATAATGGAATTATATGTCTGGATCAGTCTTATCTGAATGGCACAGCTTTTACTCTAAGGCTTCCTGTATGGCAGGAGTGTTGAAAAAGACACTTCTGTATGAAGTGCCAATAAAGGAATCATATAGAAGTGACTCAATACAGAGAGGATAAAAGAGGATTATTTCTTTAATTCAGATAGAAGTATCTTATTTTCTTCTTCAAGTTTTTTGATTTTAACATTTTGATCCTTATTTATCGCATCTTGTGTCTTAAGAACTTCAACGACATAAAGGATCATTTTTTCATAATTAAAATTTTCTACTTGGCCTTCTTCATTTCTGAATAGTAATTCTTCTAATCCAAGTCTATCCATATCCTCTGCAACATATCCGACTTCCCATATATTAGGTTCTCCTGGACGTGTATAAGTGACTGGCTGGGCTTCAAGTATTTTATTAAAATCTACTGAAAGTGGGGTTATGTTTTCCTTATATCTAGCAGAGCTATTATCATAAAAGAATCTCCCAGTGGATACTTCATACTGCATATTCGCTCTGTCTCCTGCTGGTAAATATCTTGCATAGATATTTCCGTTGGTATTTGCTCTAAAAATATCCGAATTACTCGCACTTGATACTACGAAATTCCCTTGGTTATTGTTGTTGTCATCTATTCTGATCACAAATGCGTCATTTACCCTGGCAAATATATCGGCTCCTGTGCTAAATGGCCCATAAATGACTCCATCGTCCGCTAATCCATCTCCTAATCCTGAATTAACTCCTGAAAATCTAATATCACCAGGTCGACTTATGTCAGTGTAATTTTGATTTGAATAAATTAAATCCCACTTTTTTGTAGGTAAACCCAATGAAGAAGTAATATTTAAATTATTGGAGTAATTGTCAGGAAAAACCTCAATTTTTCTATCATTTGAATCGAAAAAACAATCTCCACCTTGTGCATTGCTCTTTTTTGGACCTTCTCCCCCTGCAAATATTGTAGAAAAAGCATTTCTTCTTATAGTTAAACCAAGACTATTGACATCTGTATTGGCACAAGTTTCTTTAGGTGTGATTCTGACGCCTATGTCAGAATTTTCGCCTGATATATATAATCGCTGTTTATATAATCCTGAGGTGTCAGCTCCCAAATATAGACTCCCAAAAAGAGATTCAAAATACAAGTCATTATTATTTTCTCGCCACTTACCTTCTATACGCTGTTCACTAGAAGCATCATCATATAATTGGTATTCCGGAGTTCCATCTGTCGATCTTACTTTGCCTTCAAATTCTGCAATCTGAGAATAAGAAAAATTAATAAAAACCGTAGACACGAGGATCATCCAGAAAGTCAATGAAATTGAATTCTCGATACACTTCAGAGTTGGTTTATTACGATCGTATATTTTAGATTTTCTTTTCATTATCATATGTTTTATAAATTAGGAAATTATTAGTTTAATAGAAATTGTATCGAATTCTGTTAAATAGTGCACTCTTTCAAATATCTGTGAAATAGACCAAATTAAATGAGTAGATGAGCGAACGGTCAGTATGAATGAGTAAGCGGTATGAATTCTTATCTAAGTGGTAATTTATGTTTATTATACTAAGTCTTAATTAAGCTGGAGAATGCAGATGTACTTAATTATCAAGTGCGATTTGTATATGTATCTTGAGGAATCGTTTGATGTTGTTTGGCTTATTTACAGGAATTGAGAAATCTCTCGAAAGTGGCACCAAGGATCACTTCGAAATCTGGCAACAATGTGAAACACCTACTTTGGTATTCCGTAAAATCATCAATAATTGCATTGCTGATAATGAAATCATTCGCGATATAATCTGGATCTACAAAAGTCTCACTCAAGATCATACCATCGAGACAAAATTCGGTATTGTAAATAGATGTCGTGAGTGAGGCCCGACCTTCCGTCGCTGCATAAAATGGCTTCCTAATTCCCTTTGTGAATCCTTCACTGACCATCAGGGCTTCTATTGATGATGCTCGCTGTGTAAAAAAGTCAAGATAGCTCATTTCTTTTTGAGATAGCTCTTCTGTGGATAAGACCACTGATCCCACATTAAAATATTTTTGCGAATTAAGATGATCAGGGAATCTTTGGCCATTAGCTGTGATGATATCTTCCATCGGTACTTTGTAAGCAAAAGTATTAGGATATATGCCTTGAGAAGGATAAGTCGATTGATCGTGCAGTACATAGATTCTATTGACTTCTGATGAAGAGATAAGCCCCATAAAGTATAAGCCCAGCGTACTGTACCCATTGGATGCAGCTATTGTTTAAATACTACCAATATCATAATATCACAAGTCCTAATTTTCTTGCACCTTTAGACATGAAGTAAAGCAGTCAATCACTCTCCTTCTCCCACTGGTTCACCCAGAAAATTATCTCCTCTAGAAGCCAGCCTGTAATAGAGCAATTCAGGATCAGTAGCTAAACTAAGTAGATCTTGGTCATCATCATCTGAAAAACTCTGATATTGATAGCTAAAGTGAATGGGCTTCTCATGACGTAGCATATCTATGACCTTCGGATAATCATCATTTTGTAAGAATATTCTGATGCGAAACCCTGGTGATACATCTCCTTTACCATAAGAGGATGACCCTGAAGGTGAAAAATAAAGCAAGGCGGAATCAATACCCCCTTTCAGAGCTTTACCACGCAATAAAATCACGTAATTGGGGTCACGTGATGGCATTGTAATAGCTTGCTCTATGTCTGCCGAGTAATTTTTTATTTCTAGATTACCTAGTACAGTTCTCATAATATTTATTTTTATTATTTTGGATTATTGAAAAATTGATATTCAT
>ENA-ORXC01000383-ORXC01000383.1-marine-metagenome-genome-assembly--contig:-NODE-383-length-33316-cov-184.787298_pt1 | contig 33316 bp, 18 predicted proteins | sample MGYA00237865_ERZ511478 | MGnify/ENA metagenome assembly ERZ511478
TTACCTGAACCGATACGCTGACCGATTGAACGACCTTCACACAATACTTTTGCGCCAGTCGTGTCGATGACATAACGTTCCATCACGTTGCTGTCTTGACGGCTCTTAACAGTCTCAGGACGTGCTTGAACGATAAAGATTTCGTTAGTATCGCCGTCTTTTGCCCACTCGATATCCATCGCTTGGCCATAATGCTGTTCAATCGTTACCGCTTGCTTGGCAAGTGAGGTTAGCTCTTCAGTCGATAGAGAGAATTGCATGCGATCTTGTTTTTCAACATCAACGGTTTTAACTGATTTAGCCGTACTGCCTTCATCACCATAAACCATTTTCTTATGCTTGCTACCTAGGTTACGACGAATAACTGACGGTTTGCCATTGGCTAGCAATTTCTTAGAGATGTAGAACTCATCTGGGTTAACCGCACCCTGTACAACCATTTCACCTAGGCCATAGCTTGAGGTGATGAATACCACTTGATCAAAGCCACTTTCGGTATCTAGCGTGAACATAACACCAGCAGCACCAGTTTCTGAACGTACCATACGTTGTACGGCAGCAGATAGCGCAACACCTTCATGCTCAAAACCTTTGTGTACACGGTAAGAGATAGCACGGTCATTGTATAAAGAAGCAAATACTTCTTTAATAGCAATTAGGACGTTATCAATACCGCGAATGTTCAAGAAGGTTTCTTGTTGACCGGCAAATGACGCATCTGGCAAATCTTCAGCAGTGGCAGAAGAACGTACAGCAACAGCGATGTCTTCGCCGCCACTCATGGTTTCAAATGACTGACGTACTTCTTGCTCAAGATCTTTTGGCAGTTCTTGTTCAATAATCCAAGTACGAATCTTTTTACCAGTCGCCGCAAGCTTATTAACATCATTTACGTCTAGTGTTTTTAGCTCGCTGTTGATTTTGTCAAGCAAGCCCGTTTCAGTCAAAAAGCGATTGAATGCATTTGAAGTGGTGGCAAAGCCGCCTGGAACACTAACGCCTAAATCAGAAAGATGGCTGATCATTTCGCCAAGCGAAGCGTTCTTACCACCAACCATTTCGATGTCGTCTTTTCCTAGCTGATCAAGATTGATTACAAGTGCTGTAGATTGCGCTGCCATGATAACTCCAGAAAATAAGGTTATTTAGTAAAGATTATAACGGTGAATTATACCGCCATATTAGGACAATTTCGAGGGTTTTCACCAAAAAACTTGTTAAAAATATACAAATTGTGGGGTTTGCTACATAAATTAGGGCCAGTCTAATCAAGTTTCGTATTTACTAGGATGAAAAATATCATTGTTAGTGACGATGTTATGCGCTTATAAAAGCCAATTACTGCATAAAATAAACGTATTCAAATAAGCCACATTTAGAGTATTTCCATCATTTATGTTTCAATCTTATGTATCTGTATAAAAAAAGCATAATAGAAGAAGCATAAAAAACGCCTTAATGAGAAGTGAATTAACTATGACGACAAGTTGAAAGACAATGTTGGTGCTAAGTGTACGCCTGTAACATTGATTTCTATTAAGAGACTAATATGCGTATAATGTAGCGCATAGATAGTTGATGCACATTGCATGATAAATGTGCGGTATAGGTGCTGAAAAATGCTCGTTTTAAGAAGGCAGTTATAAAGCCTAGTTATACGAGTTATAAAGGTAACTATAAGAAGCCGAGTAAAATTCACGCTATTAATAGTCAATAACTGCTAAACGTTTGCTAAGTCTGAATTATTACTAAGATCTATACCAAAAACTAAATGAAGGTCACTATTGAGTTTTCAACCGAGGTGTCAACGATATGTACTCAAGCAATCCATCTGAACAAGTTAAGTCCACTATCCAAAATCGCCACGCGCTAAACTTGGATAGCTCACAAGCCATTAGAACGGCGTTTTTTATCTCAGATGGCACAGCGATTACGGCTGAGACACTTGGACGCGCTATTTTGAGTCAGTTTGCCTCGGTTCCTTTTGAGACAAGAGTATTGCCATACGTCGATAGCTTAGAGCGTGCTGAAGATGCGGTTGAACAAATCAACATGGCCTATCAGCGAGATGGTTCGTTACCATTGGTTTTCGATACGATCGTCAATCCTGAAATTCGTGAAAAGATCAACTCAGCACACAGCTGTAACTTGGATATGTATGAAGGGCTCATTGGCCGTGTTGCAGAAGAGACTGGCGTAGAGCCAGATGGTCATTCAGGGCATGCACATGATGATGTCGATTCTGAAACTTATAAAGAGCGTATCGATGCAGTGCATTTTGCCTTAGACAATGATGATGGCGCACGTACTCGTCACTATAATGCAGCCGATATTATTTTGGTGGGTGTATCGCGCTCTGGTAAGACGCCGACTTCTTTATACTTAGCATTACAATTCGGTATTCGAGCGGCTAACTATCCTTTAACCGAAGATGATTTGTACGACAATCAGTTGCCGAAAGCATTACGTGAGCACAAAGACAAACTATTTGGTTTGCTTATTGATACTGATCGCTTAGTAAAAATCCGTCAAGAGCGCCGTGCAGGCAGTCGTTATTCTAGCTATCAGCAATGCCAGCAAGAGCAGCGCGCGATTCAGGGTATCTATATCACGCATGGTATTCCGAGCTTAGATGTATCAGAGATGTCTGTTGAAGAGATTGCCACGCGTATTTTGCAGATGACAGGTCTCAAACGCCGTATTGGATAATCAGAGGCTTTGGTAGTAATTACTCTATGTCAATGTTGTAAAAACCACACTTACGGCTTATGGTGAGCTGAATTTCAATAGCTTGCCCAAATTTAAGAATATAACTCGTACACAAATAGAATCAACAAATAAAGAGGACATCATGGTAAGTAAAAGTGCAAGCGACGAGACCAACGATACTGGTAAAGATATTCATACCGAAGTATCAAATAAATCTAGCGGACACGTGCCAAGCCCTGAACATACCGAAGGTAAGAACAAAAAAGAAAAGATAGAGCAGACTCACGAGCAAGTGACTGATGATGTCATGCATCATCCTGACTTAGTGAATCCGCTTGATGATACACGAATCGATATTAAATCTGGTTTTACCAAAGACTCTCGCCGTCTAAAAAGTGACGATCATGAGTATGAGTATGATGCCGTTGTTTTAGGCGCGGGCCCTGCTGGTGAAGCCGCTGCTATGAAATTTACCAAGTCTGGTAAAAGAGTTGTCGTCGTCGATCCACGTGATCAAGTAGGGGGTAACTCTACTCACGTCGGTACAATTCCAAGTAAAGCACTGCGCCAATCTGTATTTAACTTGATTAATTTCCGCCGTGATCCAATGTTTACCAAGGCGATGGAATATAAGCAAGTACCGCTAAATGAAGTACTCGCCAAAGCGCGTCAAGTTATTCGTCGTCAAGTCAGTACCCATACACGTTTTTATGAGCGCAACCGTATCGAAGTCATCCAAGGCTGGGCAAGTTTTATTGACGCACATACGCTACGTATTGAAGTCGATGAAAATGTTTATGAAACCATCACTTTCAATAAAGCCATCATCACTGTCGGTAGTCGTCCTTACCGTCCTGAGATTTTAGACTTTAACCATCCACGCGTTTTTGACTCTGACAAAATCTTGCAAATGGATTATGTGGTCAAAAAAATCATCATTTATGGTGCAGGGGTTATTGGCTGTGAGTATGCATCTATCTTTACTGGACTTGGCTACAAAGTTGATCTAATCAATAACCAAGATCAATTGCTCAACTACTTAGACAGCGAAATCAGTGATGCCATCGCGCATGACTTTAGACAGTTCGGTGTACTTATCCGTAGTAATGAAGAGATTGATCATCTTGAGACTCATGATGATTATGTGGTCTTACACTTAAAGAGTGGTAAGCGCATCAAATCTGACGCCATTCTTTGGTCAAATGGTCGCTCAGGTAATACAGAAGGCTTGAACTTAGAAGCCATTGGGCTAAAAGCAAATGGCCGTGGTCAGCTAAAAGTAGATGACACTTACTGTACGGACGTCGACAATATCTATGCGGCGGGCGACGTAATCGGTTGGCCATCACTAGCCTCTGCTGCCTATGACCAAGGTCGTTGTGCTGCCGCATTTATGGTTGGTGATAGTGATGCTGAGCCAGTATCTAGTGTACCGACTGGTATTTATACGATTCCTGAGATCTCTTGTATCGGTAAGACAGAGCAAGAGCTCACGGATGAAAAAGTCCCATATGAAGTGGGTCAGGCGTTCTTTAAACATCTGGCACGTGCCCAAATTATTGGTGAACGTTCGGGCGTATTAAAAATATTGTTCCATCGTGATACCTTAGAAATTCTAGGCATCCATTGCTACGGTAACCACGCTTCAGAGATTATTCACATCGGTCAAGCCGTGATGAAGTGTAAGAGTAATAACACGCTTGAGTACTTTGTAAATACGACTTTCAACTATCCAACGATGGCAGAAGCCTATCGTGTGGCAGCATTGAATGGTTTGAACCGAGTGTTTTAAACCACCACTATTTATATCGTGTAAATAAAAAAAGCGCCTACTACTATTAGCAGGCGCTTTTTTTATGCTCATAGACTTCATTAATTTGGAGGTTTACGAGTAGGCTTTTCGCTGGGGAATACGCTTGCGTAAAAATAGCAATAAAACAAAATAGAGCAACCATAAGCCAGCCAACGCATAAAATCCTACAGCGACTTGAGAGACACTGGCACCCATTTGGTTAAGCTGTACAGAGGTATTGATTGCAGGCGTGGTCGGTACCAGCCAACGTATTACTTGTAATACTTGAGGCAATTGGTCTGCTGGCCAAGGATAGCCGCTTAAGAAAAATATCGGTAAGGAGATAAAAATTAAGATCTGCATACTGCGCTCACGTTGCCGGAACCATAATCCGAGCACGCAGCCGAGCGTTGCGACTGTCGGACAAAATAGTGCCAAAAATAGCAGCGTACCAAGCATGTTTTGTCCACGTGGATAATGATGTAGCTCAAACGCCCACCCATAATAAAAGCAGCCAACGATAAAACTAAGTGAGCTTAGCGCTCCAATACGTCCTAGCCAGCCACGTACACTCGTACTGTGACGGCGTTGCTCATACCATGTGCCAATCAGCATTGCTGTCGCCATCAAAAGTGTCTGCTGTAAGATAATAACAGAGACAGCAGGTACGACATAAGCACCATAGCCCTCAGTTTGGTTATACAGTGGCATAATCCGTAGCGGTACAGCTTGAGTATTCTGTGCTGCGGTAGGTGCATAAGCGCCTTTCGCAATGCTTTTCTTTACCTTGATACCAGCCGATACCGTACCCACCGCTTGAGAGAAACCCAGTTGGACGTTTTTATTTAAAATAAAATAACCGCCATTACCCAGTACGCTAACGTGCGCTTGCTCTCCGGACTGAACTTGTTCTTCAAGACCAGCTGGGATCACCATATAGCCTGCAATTTGATCTGACCATATGGCTTCTTTGGCAGCCTGCTCATTGATAAATCGTTCAGTATTTAGATATGGACTAGCACTCGCATAGCGAACGAGAGTACGCGATAAGTTGCTGTTGTCATGATCAATGATACCTACTGGCACATGATTGACTACCTCAGACGAGTAGGGCCAAGGGTAGAAAAACCCATAGATGATAGGGGCGATAATCAACATCAAAAGTACGCCTTTATCGCCAAAGACGTCTTTGAAAGTTTGAACAAAACTGGTCCAAAAACTTTGTGATGCCGGAGTGTCGGTTGATGTAGCTTTTGATTGTGTATTATTTGATTGTGCAGACATTAGCGTGCTCCCCAACGTTCAGGATGCGCCAATGCGCGTTTGGTTAATAGTGCCGCAAGTATTAGCGCTATTATGGCTGCAAGCATGAGGCCATAGACGATAGGTAGCGATATGGCGATCGGTGCTTGCATTTGTAACTGTGCAATATGGAGTTTGAGATAATGCGTTAGCGGCAGGGCATTTGACCAATATTGCGCGCTATCACTAATCGCAATATAAGGAAAAGTAACACCGGCAAAGGCATAAGAAGGCGCTGAAATAAATCCAGTAGTCGATAGACCCATACGTAATGAAAAAGAATTCAAAGTAAAAATAGCACCCAGCCAAAACGACAATACCATTAGGCACAGAAACCCAGCATAGACTGCCATGAGAGACATGATGTTGATATTCTGATTGGACGTTGCCAGCCACAATATCAACGCTGACCACAAGCTATATGCCAGTATTGGCCAAAAGTACTTACCCAATAGACCAAATACCAAAACTGATAGGCTGACCGAATTAGGCACTTTTGCGCTTGACGATGATGCTTTGTTATCGCTGCTATCTTGTTTGGTTGATAGCGAAGATGACGTTTTTGAAGCTCTGGATAAAGTTAGACTAGGTTTGCCTGTATCAATAAAACGGTACCAGCGACCGATATTCTTATCACGTAACTCGCGGCCAATCGTGGTTGCGCCAATGACCATTGCCAATATATGTAATAAGGCAGGTATGACGGTCGAAGCCAAAAACTGCTGATAATTGGTCGCAGCATTGAATAAGCTAATACGCTGCACACTGATAGGCGCATAAGCCGTCATCGCTTGTGATGGCGCTACGCCTTGTTTGACCAATCGCTTGATCTCTACACCTGCGGATAATGTACTAGCGACCGCTTGGACACCTGCCTGAATAATACCAGAGTGCGTACCGTACTGTGCATTGACTTGTAGAGTCAACGGAGCAGGCTGGCTTGACAATATATTATGAGAAAAGTCCTCTGGGATAATGACAACAGCGTAAATGTCACGCTGTAAGATGGCAGCCTCTGCATCCGCTTGGGAGTAATACAGCTGTCTGACCGTCAAAGTAGGACTGGCCTCAAAGTAACGGACGGCAGTATTGGCAACAGCGCTATTGTCTTGATCGATGACTCCGATAGGCAAATCGGTAATTTGAGTCTGTGAAAATATCCACCATATTAGCAGCACCATTGCCAGTGGTATCCATACCACCATGCTAAAGTCCCAATGGTTTTTTGCCAAAAAACGGCGCTCGTAGGCTGCACTGCGTAAAAAAGCCTCACTTAACTTAGTCAAGTGCATGGCTTACTCTTGGTTCTGATTGACAAGAGCAGAGTTGATACGTACGACCACACTCATACCCGAGCGGATACGAGCATCGGGCTTAGACGGTCGTGCCTTTACCTCAAAAGTACGCACATCAAAACCATCATCATTATTGGTCGGACGCCAAGTGGCAAAGTCTGATAAGGTCGATGTCGCATAGACGGTAAACTGTTTTGTATAAGGCTTATCCGCTGATGACAGCGCTGGGATAGTACCGGTAAATGTCTGACCAATAGCAAATTGATTTAAATAAGACTCAGTGACGTTAAGTACTACCCATTGGTCATTGGTATCCACCAACGTCAAAAGCGGAACCCCTTGACCGATGACTTCTCCAGCACTCACGATGACATTATCGACGATACCAGCGATAGGACTTCTTAGGTTCGCTTCCTCTTTTGCTACTAGCGCTTCATCGAGTTTTGCATCGACCTGTGCGACTTGTGCAGTGGCCGCTGACTTATCTTCAGTACGTGCGCCTTCTAGCGCCAGATCATACTGCAAGCGGGCTGCTTCGGTTTGGTCTTGAGTAGCGAGATATTGCGCATACGCCTCATCGCGCTTTTGTCGCGCCATCAAACCTTCTTCGTAAAGGCGATTGACACGCTGATAGGTGTTTTCTGCCAAGTCAGACGCGGCTTTATTGGCTTGCCAAGCGGCTTTTGCTTGTGCGATTTCTTGCGGGCGCGCACCATTTTCTGCTTTATCTAATTGACTTTGTGCGATTTGCTTACCAGCACGTGCTTGATTAATCTTGGCATTAATCTCAGGCGAATCCATCTCAACCAGTTGCTGACCTGCCGTTACCGTATCACCCTCTGTTACCATAATTTGGGCAATACGCCCTGGCACTTTTGCAGCGATAGACGTTTGCTGCATTTGCATTTGCCCTTGTAGTGTAATAACTTCTGGCTCGCTATGCGCATTACTTTTGTATAGGCCATACGCAATCGTACCAAGGACAATCAGTATGAATAGGGCAAGTAATCCTTTTTTCATACGTGCAGATTTGTCAGTTTTAGAGGCGTTACGATTATAAGCAGGTGTCGGTTGCTCTGGTTCAATATCAGACACGTCTTCTACAGGATCGACTGAATTTTGTGTATCTTGAGAGGTCACTGACTCGGTTGCATCAGCTGATTTATTTGAGTCGTCTGATTCGCGTGGTAATTCTGTCATGACAATGAGATTCCTAAAGCAACAAAGTTGAAAATAAAGGGTTTATTACTAGTACACTCGAAACGCATAAGGCTTGGCGTTGTCTATAGTTTCAGAATTAAAAATAGCACCAAGAGCGACGATAAATGCTGAGTAATATAGCCATAGCATAATGACCACAGCAGCTGAAAGCGCGCCAAACTCAGCACTATAGTTATTAAAGTTTTGCACATAAATTGAAAAGAAGATGGACAATATAATCCATAAAACCGTTGCCAGCGCAGCGCCTGGCATTAATTTTTTGAGGGCGACGGCATCACGATTTGGGGCTAGGCGATAAAGACCCAAAAAGCTTAAGAATATGATACCTGTCAATATGGGCCACCTGCTCCAAAGCGCAATCGTCTTAGCTATCTGAGGGAAAGGGAAGTAGGCGGCTCCCAAGGGAATAATCGCGATAGAAGAGACTGCAATAATCAATACGACTACTGCTGCAAAGGTCAAACCAACTGCGCGAATTGTGCTTTGTACAAAACTACGCTCTTGAGTGATATGGAACGCAAGGTTGATAAGAATAATTAAAGATTTGATACCTTTGGAACCCGCATAAAGTGCGAGCAAAGACGATATAAGCAGGCTGAAAGTCAGAGCAGACGTAGTTGTAGAAACCAACTCGCTCAGACGGGAGTTGAGCACTTCATATACTGTATCAGGTATAAATTGACTCAGAAGCGAGATTTGCTCTTGCATCTCGGCAGGAGAAAACGCAAGACCATAAAGTAGGACAAACACAGCCATCACTGGAAAAATTGATAAGAATCCAAAGAAACCTACGCTTGCACAATGCGCCCAAACATTAGAGTTATTGGCAATACGCCACGTTTCTAGTAACGTCTGTAGCCAGTTTTTTATCGATTTAGAGGTCAATTTTTTCATAAAAGCAGCTGTTCGTAATAGGGTTGGTAATAGTATTTTCGATGTCGGCTTTATAGTAATACAAAGCGTTTATCAGCACGACTTATGGCTTCTCACATCAAATCATTGTTCAGTATATAAAGTAGGTAATTGAATGTCAGCGGCATTGAGATAAGCATTAAAAGCAAGTGGCGTACCACAGCTTTGCATAAGGGCAGCCAGTGACTGTACATAGTCATTAGCAGCTTGTGCTTGCTCGGTACGTGCCTTCAGCGATTGCGTTTGTGCTTGCACTACGTCAACTGTGGTATTTACACCTTCTTGTAATCCTAAGCGTCGTAGTCGCAATACTTCTGCTGCCAAATCAACATTACTTTGTAATGCTTGATAGCGTGATTGAGCATTATTGACATCGTGCCAGTTTTTTTCTACCAGTAGCAATAAATTGTCACTGACTTCAATCTCAGAGAGATCGGCCTGACGTATTTTGGCACTACTGGATGCTAATGATGCGGCTTTATCGAGTCCGCCCCATAGTTTCCAACTGGCAGATATACCAGCGACCCAGCTTGGATCTTTCTCCACCTGACCATAACCGTATAGTAATACCGTAGGCTTGTAGCCTGTATCTGATAGCGCATGTAACTGCTGAGCCTGTGCTCGCTTGGCTGCAACTTTTTGTAGTCCGGGATGGTTGTTTAGTGCCAAGTCCTGAAAGTAGCTCACATTTGGTAGAGGGCGACTAGAGACAAACAAAGGTGTGGTTGGTTTGATACGGTAGTCGGTACGTAGTAGACGCTGTAGCGCAATCATGGCTAGGCGCGCATCATTATTGGCATTGACGGATTCACTCTTGGCATCCGCAAGCGCCGACTGTGCTTCTAGTCTATCGACACGTGAGATAAAACCTTCTTCAAACAGACGCTCGGCCATATGGTCGGTCTGCTGCAATGTATCGTAAGCATCTTCTCGTAAGTAAGCAGCGATAATCGCTAACTGTGCCTTAAAATAACGCTCAATTAACGTATTATAAAGCTCATTTTTATCCAGTACGCTATCAGCCATCGCTTCTTGAGTACGTGCATCCGAGGCACCAGTCAGTGCGTCCGTACGTCCAGCAGTATAAATAGGCCAAACGACACCAAGACCTGCGCCCGACGTAGAGCCTGATCGCTTGAGATTGTAAGAGTCGGGGATACGCTCACCGACCAGCTCACCAAAGTCTGGTAGGTCTGCCGTAGGAGGGACTATGTTATCTACGCCATTGTTTACTTCGTTGACGATACCGCTTCTGAGAGAAGATAAATCTATATCCTCATCTAAATGATAGGCACTGGCAGATACTCGAGCAAATACGAGTGGATTGTCGATAGTTCTGAGCGCGTCAGTTTGGTATTCGCTAGCAGCAATCGCTGCTTGATTGGCAGCAATTTTAGGTGATACTTGTACTAGCAGCTTTTGCGCTTGCTCTAAGCTCAAAAAGCTTGAGACGTCTAGTGCGTAGCTGTTATCGACGGCTTTATGTGTGATAGGGTCAACAAGCGTAGACAGTGCCTGCGATTTAGCCTTATTAGAATTTGGTACTGTATGAAAAGGCGCTACAGCTGGTTTATCATTATCAGTTGGACTATCAACATCTATGATTTGTGTTACAGCCACTGGTGTAACATTATCTGATACTTCTATACTGTCAGCGTCAGTGCTCGCGTAAGTCATGACAGGCACGCTCATGACTGCAACTGTCATCATAGCAGTCGGTAGCGCTGATAAAATGAATTTCATAAGTCACATAAGCCATTAATTAGAATGTAAGGTATTATAAAATAAGGAACAGCACCGATAGGTTTCATTGCTCAGGATATAAAGTTGCTGAACTATTATAGACTATTTGCTAGCTAGCGAAAAAATGATACTTAAATAAATCATTCATATTCTAATATGAAAATACGGCTATATTAAAAGCGCTAACAAGCGGTCATTCGTCATAAGAGGTACACTGTAGAGCCACAATGGTGACGGGTCAATGCTCAGTATTTTGCCATTTTCTATTGTGTGACCAGTAGCGGTATGATAGAGGATTGATTTAATTTTTAAATATCTGTTTATAAGTAACAACATAGCCAACAAGGTATTTTAGATTCAAGCGATTTATTTTTAGATAAATTTTGTTTTTAATCTAATTATGAAAGCATTTAGAAAGTAATGAAAAAATAAAAAATGCTCAATAAGCATCAGTCAATAAGTAGCAATTAATAAGTAGCAGTCAATGAATAGTCACTAAATGGCTATTAAGTAGAATAAATAACATTAGTAGAGGGTGTGTCATGGCAGGGTATATTTTAGCGTTGGATCAAGGGACCACGTCAAGTCGAGCGATATTGTATGATGATCATGCGCGTCCTATCAAAATAGTACAACAGCCAACGACGCTGCAAACACCAAGAGCTGGGTTCGTTGAACAAGATGCACAGCAGATCTGGCAAACTCAGATTAGCTGTGCACACGATGTTATTAATCGGGCAGGGCTGCTTGCCACTGACGTTACCAGTATCGCAATTACCAATCAGCGTGAGTCGATTGTGATGTGGGATAAGCAAACTGGCAAGCCACTAGCTCCTGCCATCATTTGGCAAGATAGGCGTACCGCAAATTACTGTAAGACGCTCGCTGCTGAAAGCGCTAGCAATAGTATGAATGACCCTGTGCATCAGAGCATTGATAGTGTCAACATGGCACATGAGGTTCAGCGTATTACAGGTCTGCGTTTAGACCCGTATTTTAGTGCCAGTAAGATTGCTTGGTTACTCGAAAACAATCCGAAGCTAAGTGTACGAGCTAGCAGAGGAGAGATAGCGGTCGGCACGATTGATAGTTGGCTGATTTATAAGCTCACAGGCGGTGAACATGTCATTGATGTGACCAATGCTTCTCGTACATTGCTATTTGATATCCATAAGCTGGCATGGTCAGAGACACTTTGTGACCGTTTTGCTATACCTATGAATATATTGCCTAAAGTACTATCGTCCGACGGCGATTTTGGCAAAACCAAAAAAGGCCTGTTTGCAAAGCAAATACCCATTCAAGCAGTATTGGGTGATCAGCAAGCAGCGCTCTTTGGACAAGGTTGCCTTGATGCAGGCATGGCCAAAAACACTTATGGCACAGGCTGCTTTATGCTAATGAATATTGGCCAGCAGCCAAAATTGAGTGAGCATAAGCTGCTAACCACCATCGCATGGCAACGCAAAACGTCACCAATTCGTCCAGATAATTTGTCATTTGACCAAATCGTACAGTCAGGCAAACGCATGCTACAACCACCCAAAAAGGAAGTCACTTATGCCCTAGAGGGCAGTGTCTTTATGGCAGGGGCTATCGTTCAATGGCTGCGTGATAATTTGGGTATGATTCAGCAGAGTAGTGATGTCGAGGACCTAGCCCGTCAAGTAGACAGTAGCGAAGATGTTGTTCTATTACCTGCTTTTACTGGACTGGGCGCGCCTTACTGGCGTTCGGATATTAGTGCTAGCATTACTGGTATGAGCCGCGGTACTACTAAGGCACATATTGCACGCGCTGCATTGGAGGCCGTTGCCTATCAAACCTATGATGTGCTTATCGCTATGCAAAAGGATAGCCCTCATCCTTTGACTGAGCTGAGAGTAGATGGCGGCGCTGCAAATAACGATTTACTCATGCAGTTCCAAGCAGATTTGCTAGGTGTTCCGGTATTACGTCCTAGAGATACAGAGATTACAGCAAAGGGCGCGGCACTCCTCGCAGGTTTAAAGACTGGGCTATATGATGAATCGACCATGAAAGCTTCATGGCAAGTAGATCGTGTGTTTGAACCAAGTATGTCAGCTGATGCTCGTGAGCGACATCTTGCTAAATGGCAACAGGCTATCAAAAGGTCTCTGATGCCGTTATAAGATTGATTTACTTAATAAATTTATCGTAGCTGTACATTTATAATTACTCAAAGTATGAGGCTGCCGTACACAAATGTGATAAAGATACAGGCTGTAACGCAAGATAATCGCAATACGGACACAGTTTACAAAATCGGCCTATCTGTCCTTACCTATAAATTTCTATACTTCAATTGGATTTAGTAAGACCGCTAATAATTAGCAAATAAATAATTCAATAAATAATAAATAATTTAAGGACAATACTATGAGTAACCATGATGCTATCGATCGCAGTGAAGTAAAACATATGTCAAAAGAGACAAAGGAAGATTTAAACGCCGACATCATTACCGGTGAGCCAGGCTCGCATCCAGTAGGCACAGGTATCGGCGGTGTAGGCGGTGCAGCAGCAGGTGCGGCTATCGGTACGATGGCAGGTCCGTTGGGTACGCTAATTGGTGGTGCTATTGGTGCTATCGTTGGTGGCGGCGCAGGTCATGCAGCAGCAGAAGCTATTGACCCAACTCACGAAGAAGCGTACTGGCGTGCAGAGTATGCAAACGCTGACTACCATAGAGAAGAATACGATTTCGACCGTGACTTGCATCCAGCATATGCAGTCGGTTATGCGAACCGTGCTCGTTATCCAGTAGATGCTCGTTTTGAAGATCATGAAGCAGATTTAGAGCGTTCATGGCATGAAGTAAAAGGTGAGTCTCGTATGGAATGGAACGAAGCGCGTCAAGCATCACGTGATGCATGGAACCGCGTATCATAAGAGAGCTTAAGTAACTAATAGAGCGGTTAGGCAGACATTTTGGCAGACAGCTCACCTAGTAATTAGCTAGAATCAAGGATTGCTATACCATTACTTAAAATAGATTAATTGTATGTCCAGTTCTATTAGTAAATCTACTTATCAACATTTATGCTATTTTAAAACTTCCAAGGTTTAACTTTGGGAGTTTTTTTAGGCATAAAATTTGCAACGTATACACATACGTGAATATTATGTACTATAATAATGAGAACGATGGGAAACATATGAGTAATAACACTGAAGGTCATAAACAGTTTTATATCGCAACGGCAAACCTGCTGAACTTTGCGAACCCTAATCGAACTTATTATGAAAATGCGCCAGCTTATAACGATAAAGCCTATGAAAATAAGCTGCGAGGTCTTACAGATTTATTGGCTAAAGCGCATGCTGACATTATCGCAGTACAAGAGGTTTGGGATAGTAATGCATTAGAGGCGCTGGCTGTTTCACTAGGTTTTAAGCCCGAGCATGCGGTCATTCCACTTGCAAGTAATGATAGCGCGAGTATATACACCAAAGGCATGGGTGCACAGAATACACCTGCTGTCGGTATTATCAGCCGATTTGAACAGTTAGAAACCAGTTTGCTAGAAGATATAGCACCGAAAGCCATTATTGATGTACCTGATATCGGCCCTTATCAACGCTTCAACCGTCCTCCATTAGTGTTACGTGTTGACGCGTACGGGCAGCCTATTACAATTATTACAGCGCATCTAAAAAGCAAACGTGCTTTTTTCTTACGTGATGAAAATGGTGACCTATTAGAAGACATGGACGATCCAAATATTCGAGTTCGCGCCAAGCTTCGTAGTTTATGTATGCGCGCGGCAGAAGCGGCCTCTATCCGTATGTCTATCATAGAACGATTGCAACATACACGCGAACCATTGATTCTACTGGGCGATATGAATGATGTCACAGGTAGCGTGACTACTCAGTTGATGACAGAAACTGGGGAGGTTAATTACGATAAAAGTATGCGTGATGTTGCGCTTTTTGATGCTGCTCGTATTCAAGCACGATATGGCTGGATGAAGGATGTTGCCTATACCCATATATATCAAGGCATGCCAGAAGTTATCGACCAGTTATTTGTCTCAGAAGAGTTTTTGCCTGATAGTAAGTTTTCGCTCGGTTATGTTGAACGGGTCGATTATTTTAATGATCATTTGAAGTGGGACTATGCCGATAGAGTCACTGATCATGGTATTATAAGGGCGAAAATAAAACTCAATGATTAACTTTATAAAATTAGACGGTTAGCTCTATTAAATTGCTGATCGTAGTATTATTTTTTAACCTATTCATGTCCCTTGCTTGATAATGTGCAAGCGTTTATGATGCCTCTACATTGAACATAGTAGTGACCATACAGGCTTTATATTTTAGCCAACAGTCAACCATCCTTTATCTGAGGATAAATACTATTCAATGAAGATTATATTTATAAAATAGGGCGCAACATTAAGAGATTCACAATGAGTGATAATAAAGACGAAAAGATTGAAGATGTGTTGGTAGATTCGGAATTGGCAAAAAAGCTTGTTCCTAATAAGTTTAAGTTTACTAGCCAGCAAGGCCGTGCACGTCGTCAAAAACTATTGGCTGGTGCCAAAAAATTGAGCGAAACGCATGCTATTAACGATATTACGTTAGCAGCTGTGTGTGAAGAAGCGGGCATACCAAGAGCTTCTGCTTACCATTTTTTCCCTAATATTGAAGCAATATTTTTAGCATTGCGTTTTTTAAATGCGATTGAAATATTAGAGATGGTAGAGACGGTCGATATTGGTAACTATGACAGATGGCAAGGGTATCTAACGGCGCTTATCGATCGTTGTATTACGATATTCCATAACGATGAGACAAAAGCAAAGCTTATCTATGACACCAATACACCTGATTTTGAAGGTGACAGCTTCGGTGAAGATATGGATCATCAAATTGTTGATCTGGTCTATAAGCGTTTGTCAGAGCGTTATGAGATGCCAAACTTCCATGATATCCAAGATACCTTGTTGATTGCTTATAGCATCGTAAATGCTATCTTTACGTTGTCTTATCGCCGTCATCAGAGTATTACTGAAGAGTATATCCAAGAAGCAAATACAGCATTTATTGCTTATTTACGTTGTTACCTACCAGAAAAGTTGCCACGTAAAAACCGATAATTGAGCTTACTTTAAACACGAAAAAGCCGACAAATATGTCGGCTTTTTTATGTTTAGTTTTTAGTATAGGATTGGAAATAATAGAGATTAATATCTCTAATAAAACAGCGACTATTCTAACGGTTAGATGTCAAATCTTGTCCACGGCAAGTATCATCGCTCGCGTCTAAAGGCGAGTACTGTTTATGATAACTGACTATTGACTTCTCTAGCGCTACATTGGTCTGTGAGTCATTGGCATTGACGTAAGCTTCGCGGGCCTGTTCAAGCCAGCGATCAGCCATGCGAAAATGCATACCAGATTCGCGCCAGCCTCGCGCACATTGATTGGTTGCTGCCCAAATTAAAGCCACTTCACTAAATGCCATCTCACGTGGTGCTGATGCTATGCCATCGCTGTCTTTAAGTGCGCTTAAAGTTGCCCATAGATCAGGACGCATCAAGGCAGAGGTAGACGGAATATCTTGATGCAAGCCCAAGTCTTGTACCGTATCATTATCTAGCGCTTGCAATATAGGCTCTGCCATTTCTAACGCAACTTGACCTGCGGATGAGCGGCTATTCATACTGTCTTGATGAATGGCATAGTTCAACCACGCTTGCGCTTTATAAGCGAAATACTGTTGAGCTGCTGTCTTGTCTTTTTGTTGATAAGGTTTTAACTGCGTTACCATACAATTTAATAGGCGCTGTTGTTCGCTTTGATATCTATAAGAGCGTGCTTGAGTCTGACTATCATCACGGCAGTATTTAGCCATGCTAGTTGAGTTAGCCACTTGGACAGTCTCACTCTTAGCTAAAGCTGGCTGCATAAAGGTTAACGAAAATAAAGCTGATAGTGTAACGCATATTGAGCGCTTGAAAGGTGCTGCATTGATGGCTGAATCAAACATGGTGTAAACCTTATGTTAGAGTGAGTCCTCGTTTGGCAAAAATGAGTCCATTTTTAGAATGAGAACACGCCCTAAAATGCAGAGTTGCTGTTTAGGCGTTTATTTTTGCGAGGATCTTCGCGTTTGAATAAGTCTTCATCAAACTTAAAGCGTAGTCTAAAGTAAGCGCCTTCTTGAGTACTGTCGTCATAAGCAATATCTTCATCTTCAAAGCCCATGAAGTTATAACCAAGTGACAACCAAAGATTGGTCATTGGGCTATAGCCCACTTCTGTACCAAGCATATAGGCCAAATCATTCGCTTGCTCATTCCAGTAAGTTCCCGCTTGCAAGCCAACATCCCATCGTTCACTGATGTCATAAAGGCCACGGCCGTAGACCGCATGAGCCGTGTTATCACTGGTCAATCCATCTGCTTGATACTCTGTATACTTACCTGCATAACGACCAGACAATGTCAGCGGACGTGTGGGATGGTAATTGCCATTCCATGACCAAACGGTCGTATTTTTTTGATAAGCATCGTCACCAGTGTTGTTGTCATCCAAACGATATTCGAGCTTTGCAAGCATATCTAGCTGATTGCTGTCGTAGTCACGATACGCAGCACCTAGCTGAAAACGATTGATAGTGCGATCACCATCACTATAGTCAGTGCGTGAATAGATGTCTTTGGCTAAGAAGGTAACCTCATCGGTATAGCGATAGGCGATACTAGCACTACCAAGTAGCGTATCACTTGTTTCACTCCAACGTTTTTCAAAACGTCCCGATGCTTTATAATTCTCTTTGGCAAGATATTCAACACCGATACCTGCCGCTGTTGCAGTGTTACTTTCTTCACCTTCCAGAGATTCAACACGCTCAAATAACGTATTTAAAGTTAGACCTTCTTGAACATACCACTTGTTTTTTAGACCAATGGCTGCTTCTGCTTCGCGTGCACTGATGGCGTCACGCATGCGGTATTCGCTATAAACCTTACCATCTTTCATATAAGTCGCGTCAAAACCAACAGTGGTACGTTGACGCTCATCTGTATCATCAAGACCATAAGTACCAGATAGGCTATTAATCAAATCATGACGTGCGTATAGTCGACCTAGATTTCCGAGCGGTGTCTCACCACCGATAGAAGTCGCATTACGTGAGCTGTTTTCGATATCTTGCTCATACTCTGCAAATACCAAGCTGTTATTCAACTTAGGTAGACGAGAGGTAACACGAGCACGAACAGTCGTACCTTCAATATCTTCTTCAGCGTTACTAACGCTGCTCAACGCTGACTGATTGATAATGTCATCATTAAACAAAGTGTCGTCTGTAATATCTACAACGTCTGTCGCGGCTTGAGTATTACGTGAGGCAGCAGTCGCGTCTTGTTTGTAATAACGAACCCCAATTTCACCAACGATGTTTTCGCTTAAACGATGCTCAACGCTTGCCTGCACGCCTTCGCGGCTAGCGTCAGTAGTATGCTCTTCTGTGCGTATACCTTCTAACTTAAGAGCAGTTTTCTTATCATTTAGAGTATGAGTAACCTCTACACCAGATTCAGTACGTCCAGCGGTAAGCGGTGATGCACCAGTGACAAAACCTTCATCAGCATCATTATAATAAGCTTTAGCTCGCGTATTTTTCTTATTATCAAAATCAAGCTCAATACGTAATGCGTTACCTTCAACGTCACTATCAGTCAATTCTGTCGCGTTGATTTGATTGCTTGACTGAAAATTTGGGTTCTCAGCTTTGTTCATCGCATATTCAGCGACCAGCTTTAGCTTATCATTGAATTTAACAACACTATTAACACTAGCTAACTCTTCTTTATTCAATGGGTCATCGCTATTCACATAGCTACCACCGATGGCGACTTTATCCGTTAGTTGCTGTTTCGCGGCAATACCACCAACGAAGTAATCCTCACCACCTTCATCAACTTCGACAGTGACACGGATATAGATAGGATTGCCTTCGATATCTTGACTAGCAATCGGTGCCGTCAAGAATAAGCTGCGGCTGATAGGGTCAATCTCATAATCAGCAAAGCGAGTAAGCGTCTCACGATTGATAATAAGCCCAGGGTTGTTGGCATCACGAGTAATAACTTCAACTGTTTCAGAGTTTTCTAATACCGCATCGAAGTTCTCAGCCAATGGATATGGGCCTGAAATGCCTAAACCGCGAGTCTCATTTACACGTTGGCTAGTACTGGTTTCTGCTAAAAAGGCAGTAACACGAGTATTGCTATCTTCAAATTGAGCTTTTAGACCAGTTAATGTACGGTTGTATTGACCAAGCTTGATACCTTCGTCATCATCAATCTGAGTTTTCAAATCACCATACATAGCGAACGAACGACCTTTATCAAGGCGCACGTAAAGCTTGCTAGTAGACTGCGCATCAAAGCCTTTAGCTGATGAGTCGCCATAGACAGGATAGTATTCGCCCGGCTCGATATCACGGAACAAACGCTCGCCTTTTTTATCACTATCATAAGCAAGCGTTAGCAGGTAGTCACCGCGCACTTTTCCTTTTAGGAACATTGCGGCACGAGCAGAAGCTGTGTAATCATCATTACCAGCAAAGTCATTTAGCTCTTGCTCAAATGCACCTTGAGCATCGGTAATGCTGCTACCATCAAAGTCTTTTAGTGAAATAGCACCTTCTACAATACCAACAGCGAGTAGTGGACGTAGTTGAGCGGTAAACTGTAACGGAATGATTTGTTTGCTGCTGCCAGTGTCAATTATTAGCTCGCCCTTACCTGGTACGCTAGGTGCAGTTACGGGTATTAACAGCTCACCACCAGAAACAGTAATTTGAGTACCGGCCTTGTCTTGGCTACCATCCTTTAGGTTAACTCGACCGATATTTGTATCGATAGTAATCGGAGTTGATGCAATATATGGACGACCATCATGATCTTTTAGACTAATAACTACCTGATATTCACTAATACCATCAGCTGGTACTAATTGTGTTTGAGTACGGTAGTCGATAGCTTGTAGGCTATCAGGAGTTAATACCTTGATCGTTTGCTCAGAGATGACCTGACCATTTATATCAGTCGCAACACCGCGTAAGATGTTCTTGCCGCGCTGTAAATCAACAGCATAGTAATCGAAAGCCGTTACATTCTGTTTTTCTTGTTCAGCAGTTTTACCTATTTTTTGTTCTGATACAGCTTTGCCATTGGCATACAGTGTGAACACAGACCCAAGCGGTGCCTGAACCTGTACCATTTGTTTATAAGTGCTAAGCTGCTGACCTTCGTTTAGGTTAATGAAGGCAACATCGTTACTCGCCACTTCTTTCAAGTATTCTTCGAGCTCTTTTTCTACTGGCGGAGCAACAGTGGTTACCGTCATATCAACACGGTTATCTGCTGAATTTACCATGTCGTTGACGATAGCCGAATCACAGTTGTTGCCGATATCTAAGTCACCATTGATGTTACAGCCACTAGCATTTACATTATCGGTAGTGTCAGTCTTATAATCAGGCTCTAAAGTCAACTCAGTTTTTACCGCTTGCTCAAGAGTATTGTTCTTTGCACTAGTGCTTTTGCTACGGATAACCAACTCTTGATTTAAGCGTTCAGTACTATCAGCCATACCACTAACAATTGCAAAGTCTGCACGATGCAATTCGCCGTATTTCAAATCAACAAAACGACTACCAGCATCACCAGCATTACGATTGCTTTGGGTAACCAGTTCAGTCTCTCTAGGGATAGTAGTACGATCGACCTTTAGTACGTGTGTTTTGGCACTGATACCGTAGAAATTATATTTACCTTCAGGATCAGTCACGATGAAGTTGCCGTTCTCCATATAGATACGTACACCAGCGACACCAAGCTCGCCGTCTTCTTTTTGCTGAATGCCGTCGCGGTTGATATCATGATAGACCTTACCGACGATAATACCATCAGTATTCATCACTCCGCGCTCTACATCAATCTTCCACTGCGCTTCTCTTGAGCCTACGCTTTGACCTTGGTCATTTCTAGCAACTGCGGTGGCGCGGTTAATACCATCGCCGCCTAGCGATGACGCACCGATGAGCACACGATAAGTAACTTTTTTACTTTCGCCAACTGCCATGTTTCCTAAGCTCAATACTTGATATTTACCATCAGCTTTAAACTCAGTAGTCTGCGCTTGGTTAATATCAATATCAGTCGTTGGACTAACACGTACACTATTCTCAACGTAGTCAAAACCACGTGGTAAGGCATCTTTTAGTTGTACATCATAGGCAGTAGATTTGCCGTTATTGGTAATATCGATGGTATAGCTGACATAATCACCAAGCTCTGCAGTTTTGACATCGCTTTCTTTGGTTACGCTTAGAGAGGGAGTTTCATCGACAATAGCAATATTGCTGCTGATATCAATGATAATGGGATCAGCGCTAGGTTCAACGCAGGCGTCTAGCGTAGCAGTTAAGGTATCACCTTTTAAGGTTTGGATGATACTGTCATTAATAGCATTAGCATTGTTCTGTGTAGAGACATCTATACGATACTTACCAGTATTGTCTCCCGTTTCAATAGCCTTCAGGGTATAGCTATCACCACTACCAATGGGCGGGTTAGCTGATTTAATAGTGAGCCATACTTCGTCTTTGACACTAGGGTTGGTATTACATTGAAAGTAGCTGGCCTGTACATAGACTTTTTCATTTACTTGTGAGCTCGGATTGCTTTCATCAAATTTAGGAGTGGTGAATTTTATCCCTTGCTCAACGATGACCAAGCTATTGATAGTACTATCGCTTGCTGCTGTTACTGACGGATCTTCTAATACAACTGCACCAATCTTAATATCAGCAGTATCACCATCTTCACCGTTGGCATCTGATAGAGCCTGTACAATAAGCTGAATACTTTCGCTCTGACCAAGCTTAATCTGGGCGCTCAAGTTATCGAGCATGATTTGTCTATCTTCTGAATCAACCTTTCCATTATTATTAAGGTCTTGATAGACTTTCAAATTAGATACAGTTGGTGATATACCAAATTTTAGTTCAATAGTTTGATCGCTATAACTTGTGTTGCGCAGTACGTTGACCCAGCTTGCGTAGGTATTGGGCGCGACAGTACGTAAAGGTTGCTGAGTTAAGCTAATACCGTATTCAGGTAGGTCTGAGGCTTTGACTTGTACTTGGTTTGAGGTGGTGGTTATCGTTACGTCGGTTTGTTTGTTGACATTGTAGTTTGCTTGCGCAGTGTTATTTATTAACTGTACCAATGAATCAGTCGCAGCAAATGCGGTATTTGATTGCATAAGCAACATTGCCAATGACAGCGCAGAGATCTTCGCTGTACACAATGTAGTACGATTAGACGGTGTCATGGTAGATAAAGTCATATGTCGCTTATCCAATAAAACATGAAGAGGTAGGGTAGCAACTCTCTGGCTTGGCTAATCGTAATAGATTAGGTGAAGCTAGAGAGTTGATCTAGAAGCGTCTTCTGAAACTTATAGTTTTAAAAATAATATGTTTAGGTGAAATGGATTTAACTATTAGTCTTAATTTTGACTTTAAACTGCATGGTTGCAGTTCCTTGAGGTGCCAAAGTAGCAACAGTAGTTGTAATCGCGGTACCATTATTAGAAGCTGTATAACTGCCGCCAGCACTGGCAGTGGTTGTCGCACTACCATCGATATAGTCAGCGTTGGCTGAGAATCTAGCCAATTCATCTGAAATTATGACATCAGTAATTTCAAAGCCTGATTCAACCTTAAAATTATTTTTTGCTTGGATTTTGTAAATAATACATTCACCAGGATTTGCCTTATCAAGGTCGGCCTTTGTAAATGCAATATCATTATCCGTTGATGAAATCGTACCGTCACAATTTCTATCCAAAGCTTGGAATTTTTCTAAAGTCAAGCCTTTCACAGTAGTGATATCCGTCACAGTTAATTGGGCAGGGGCGCCTTCTAGTTTCGGTATTAAGGTAACGATGGTATCTTCATATGTAGAATTGGTAGTGTTTAAAGGTGTGAAAAGTGGGGCGTTGAGTGATGACACATTATAATTAATAGTAACTGTGCCATTAGGCGCTATGCCACCAGGTAGAGCACTGAAGAGGTCATAAACTCCACTAACAGCTGTAATAGCTTTAGGTGATTGAGCACCAGTATTATCTTTTGGATCATAAACAATGGTTACGCTTGTAGGAACGATGTTAATCGCATCTGGCGTGTTACCGTCATTGTCAGTAATAGTGAAGGTCAATTCGCCAGCTTTGCTACCTTCAATGTCTTTACCAGTATTGGTAATAATTGTTTGATGAGTTACTTGTCCCTTAGTGCCTGAGGTAGGTGCAATCTCTCTGGTAGTAGAATTAGTAAGACTTAGAGAACGCTTGATAGTCAATAGCGGTAACGTTGAGTCATCACCTGGATTCACAGGAGTCTGGCCATTGACAAAGTTATTTTCGGTGCCTGTGTAAAAAGTCCTAACATTTAGCTCTCTCCCTGTGTCTGTACTATCAACAAGCGTATTGTCAGTTAAAGCATTATTGTCTAGGTCATCAGTCACTGTTACATGGTTGATTGCGGTCTCAGGGACAAGTGTGCCCGTACCACCTTGTTTAACATTAAAGGTGATAGTTACATTTTGACCTACTGGTATATTAACGCCAGTGATTTTAAAGCCGTTACTTCCTGCAGCGCCAGTACCGGAAGTGATAGAACCTGATGTTGTGGTATTACTGCTGACCTTAATGTTAGAAGAAGTTAAGCTTGTTGCCATTACTAGACCAGGTGGTAAAAAGTCTTCGATAGCAATATCTTTGGCATCAGTACTAAACGAGGTATTACCATCATTTGTCACCACAATCTGATAGGTGGCAGTATCGTTAGAGTCGTTCAGATCCAAAGCGTTGGTAATTGTCTTGACAATATTAAATGTAGGAAGCTTTGTGAATGAAGTATTAGTGTTATTAAGAGTTTTACCTGTGCCTAACAGCGTACTAACAGCAGAAATTGGTAAGGATTGTGTAGTACCACCTTTATTACCTATTGTTTTGGCTTTAATGACAAAACTAATATAATGGCCTTTTTCTAATGGGAATACTCTTCCACTAGAGGCACCATAAGGCGCGTCATCTACAGTACGAGTTACATCTTCGATTCCATCCGCGTTATATATTTTATACGAAACAGTAGAAGCGGCTGTATCAAAATTTGCAGGAGCTGAAGGTGTCGTAACAGCATATGTATCGGTACGGTTACCAGTGTTTTTTAGTGTGTGTCTAAATAAAACGAATCCGTCAGGAGCTACTTCTTCTCGAATGTTGGAGGCATCAAACTGCGTGCCTCCTTCAGCTGTATCATCATTATCAGCGCTCAATGAGAACGATACCTGCTCTGATACTGTGATTTTGACTATGTTGGACTTAACATCAGGCTGAGTTTCACCACTAACTTTATAGGTTGCGCTAGCTTGGTTAGTAATATCTACGCTCGTTGTTGTTGAACCTGATTGTGCAGGATCTACTGCGTTGGCAGTCGAACTGATACTGAGTGCAGCAGCGATACCGACAGCTAAGAAGCTATAATTAAAAGCATTAGATTTCATGTATTACCCCAGAAATGATGACAAAAGTTTAAATAAAAGAGTGAAACGTTAAAAGAGAGAATGTTTAATATCTACTGAACTAATTAACTGTAGTATTAAGGGAAACAGCAGCTGATTTTTTTGCTGGTAGTAGTTTGATATTCCAGCGAAGAGTACGGTATTCAGCATACGGAATTTTGACCATCTTGCCGTCGACCTTTCTCATCAAAGGCATGTCAGCATAGTTCTTACCGTCAGTACTGGCTTGTGCGCTTGCAGGCATCGCATCGCCAGTAAAGGTCATATTTGCAGGAATAGGTAGAGTTACCATTAAGTCGTTAATATCTTTATTGACAGTATTGTTATATGTTGCTTTATACTGAATGACAGAGCCTGCTGGGGCTGTGCGTACTGGTGTATAAACAGCTTTTCCTTCCGCATTCTTTATGACTTGGTTGGCTGTAAGCTCCATTTTTAGAGCGTCATTAGCATGCGCCATATTTAATAAGCAAGTGGAAGTTATTGTAGCTAACAGAACATTGTGCAAAAATTTAAAACGTTTCATATAAAATCCTTTCTTATACCCTTACTATCATTAGGTATTAATGTTTTGGGGCGTATTTAATCATCTACAGTCTAATCTTAGTATTACCTGTAGATAACCGATATTTCCCCTTTATTCTATTGTCACGTAAACAATACAAATATTCATTACAAAGACGACAAATGGTAATTCAAGGTATCCAAACGGTAAAAGAGCCTTGTCTAGATCGACAAGGCTCTTTAAAAAAATATAATAATAACTTAGAGTTATAAAATAAAATGGCTACTGAGCATTCGTAATATTACCGTACTTGGTATTAAAGCGAATAGCTTGGCGACGAGCGGCGGTGGTAGTACCTAAGGAAAAAGTGTTGGTTACAATTTGACCGTTACTACCAATAGGTACTGAACTCGTTGGAAAGGAAGGTACACCGCTGTTCTCTCCAATAGGTGTGGGACTGACTAAGGTAGAGGTGACAAGTGAATTATTAGAATCGCCTTTCTTCTGTAGAGTGTCTCTAATAATAATATCTGATAAAGAAACATTACCGCGATTTATAGCTTCAATTCTATAAGCGATGCATTGTCCTGGGATAATGTCAGATATTGGTTTTATACTATATGCATTACTAGCACTACCGTCATAATTAACGCTAATTGTCGCAAGGTTATTCAAACTACAGTCATGAACATACTGACTTTTGCTTAATACCAATGCAGCATTTTCTTGAATAACATCACCGAAATCATTGCCAGGGTAGTTGTATTTACTATTGATAATATCTATTTGTCGTAAATTGCTCGTAGTGTCGACAGTATATTCATAATTACTAGGCTCATTTTGAGTAACACAAAGTCTTGTATAGCTACCTACTTGTGCTGGCGTCAAGCTAAAACTATAGGTTCCATCATTACCAATATTTACCGTCTGAGCTGAAAAAGTACCGCCATCAGTTGGACATTTATTTAAGGTAACAGTATGACCTGTAGTAAAGGGAATACCAGATTCAGTTGGTGAATCATACTTACCGTTGAAGTAAAGGCTATTATTTAGATATTTATCTGATACATCATCTTTATTTGGACTTACGATTTTACCATTATCGTTAAATACTGTACCTGAGAATACATAGTTGGGTCTGCCGTTCGTAATCGTACACGTCCAGTTATCTCCATAAGTCAGCTTGAGGTTTTTTGGGTCTAAAGTGCTAACGGATGTACCATCTGATTTTCTACATGCATATAAGGCCGTATAATCTGCTAGGTTTGTCGTTCCCGATATTGCTTCTGTCAATGTATAGGTTTTGGTAGGATTAACTTTGAAAGTTCCTGTAGTACCTGTGCCAGTCGTGACAGTATTATTCGATCCCGTTGTAGTAACAGAAGCAATGCCACTCGTAATTACCGAATTATCTGCATTGTCTTTGATTTGAACAGTAAATTGATCTGTATTTGTTTTACGAGAAGTCGAAAGCGCTTTTGCATATGCTAAACGCGGCTGCGGCAAGTAGCAATAACCATCAAATACAATATTCATTAGCTGATCACCAGGATTACCAAAAGTACTGAAATCATAGTAACTCAGGTCAGGATTATTACCATAAGTCACATTCACTCTGACTACGGGCTGATCAAAAGCTACGGAAACCTTGCACTTTTCATCTACAGAATCTGTAGCACACAGAACGCTACTAGTACTAGTAGTTTGACGATAAGGTGCAGTAGTTGTCATTCCAGCACCACTATACTTTCGAATTGGAATTACACTTGTGCCTGAACTAGTAATACCTGTTATCGTAACTTGGTCAGAAAATTCAAAAAATCTAGTATTGTAAGCTACTCCTAAATAGTTTGTATCTATGTCGTATACACTTAAGCTTACATTAGTAAGGGCTTGCGGTTGATCATCAAACTTATTTTTAAAAGTATACGAAACCGTACGAGTGGATTCCTTGGTAGCGAAGTCCTGAAAAAACTCGAAAGATGGGATGCCAGTGCCTATATTTTTAGTTCTATAAAAGTTGGAACCTCCGGCATCTAGAGTGCCAGTAGTACTAAGGCTATTAGATGCGATGACATAGCTTTCACTTTTGAGTCCATTTAAAAGTTGATTTACCCCAAGGATTGGCGGAGAAACAGTAGATGCTAAGTTGCTGTAATCAACGCTTGAAAACTCATCAGAAATGTATCCAGCAGGACATGTTGTTATTGCTGCAAAAGCCAAATAATTAGGTAGCAGTATTAATAAAGATGGTAGAGCTATCCAACGCGTTACTCTTGACTTGAGAGTTGATAGTCTAATAGACGAGTTCATAATAGCTCCATGAACAAAGATAAAATATAAGTATAGCTTTGTAATAAGAGTAATACTTAAATCACAATTAATATACAAAAATGAGACGAATGTCTATTTATAAGGTATGAGTAACAAGAAGCTTATTTTCGATTAGTGTATTTATTAACTAGAAAACAGATACCTACCGCTATGGACGGCAAATCTAATCTACCTATTACTAAAATCTTGGTATCGATGGAATAATGGTTAATAATATTTACCTAACAACTAATCATTATTTATTTAAAAAATACTTGTTATTCCATCATTTCTCTACAGCCATAAACAACTTAACCGTAAACGCTTATAATGGAATGTCATAGTAATTAACGTTTGAATAGATAGTTATAGCATTATAACGGCTTAGCGGATGTGTTGATTTGACGCATTCGTTGATACAAGTAATACTATTTTTATAATCGAGCAGTATGTCATCGCACAAAACAATGGAATGCTTGGACGTAGCAAGGATGTCATAAGTAAACCAATCTCTCATCATGCATTTTTCAATGAAGCCCTGCCATTAGGTAGGTATGACTGATATAAAAGGATTAACAAGAATGAATTATTATAAGGATGCTGATAGCACCGAAACTCAGGAATGGCTGGCAGCCTTTGAATCTGTGGTTAAACACGCAGACAAGGACCGTGCTCAGTTTCTCCTAAAAGCCTTATATAATATGGCAGTTCAAGAAGGACTACCGTTCAACAGACTAGACACTGCGTACGTCAATAGTATCGCTGTCGAAGATGAGCCAATGTACCCAGGCGATCTAGGCATGGAGCGTAAGATACGTGCGCTAATTCGCTACAACGCACTTGCTATGGTTATGCGTGCCAATAAAAACGACGATGATTTAGGTGGTCACTTAGCGACATTTGCCTCTAGTGCAACGCTTTATGAAACAGGTTTTAACCATTTCTTCCGCGCTGCTAGCGATCACTTCGGTGGCGACATGATCTATTATCAAGGTCACTCAGCACCAGGTATCTATGCACGCTCTTATCTAGAAGGTCGTTTGACCGAAGATCAGCTCGATAATTTCCGCCGTGAAGTAGGCGGCAAAGGCCTATCAAGCTATCCGCATCCATATCTAATGCCTGATTACTGGCAGTTCCCAACGGTATCAATGGGACTTGGCCCAATCATGTCTATCTATCACGCCCATGTACATCGCTATATGGAAAACCGTGGCTTGCTAGAAAAAGAAGGTCGTAAGATTTGGACATTCTTAGGTGATGGTGAAACGGATGAGCCAGAAAGCTTGGGTGCTATTTCTCTGGCAGGTCGTGAGAAGCTGGACAACCTAATATGGGTAGTCAACTGTAACTTGCAGCGTCTTGATGGTCCAGTCCGTGGTAACGGTAAAATCATTCAAGAGCTAGAGTCAGTATTCCGCGGCGCAGGTTGGCGAGTTATCAAAGTCATTTGGGGTGGTAACTGGGATTCATTACTTGGTAAAGATCATACGGGTGTCCTTAAACAACGTATGGAAGAAGTGGTGGATGGCGAGTATCAGCTATATGAAGCTCGTACGCCTGAATTTACTCGCAAAGAATTCTTTGGTAAATATCCAGAGCTAGAAGAAATGGCAGATGCGCTGACCGACGAAGAAATCTCACGCCTGAACCGTGGCGGCCATGATCCAGTTAAAGTTTACGCTGCATTTAGCGAAGCTATGAAAACTAAAGGCCAACCGACGGTTATTTTGGTTAAGACCGTTAAAGGTTATGGCTTGTCTGCTCAAACGCAAGCAGTCAACAAATCGCATCAGGTGAAGAAGCTTGATCAAGAAGCGTTGATGTATTTCCGTGATCGTTTTGATTTGCCATTTACTGATGAGCAGTTAGAGACCCTACCATTCTACCGCCCTGAAGAAGGTTCGGCGGAGATGAAGTATCTTAAAGGTCGTCGTGAATCGTTAGGTGGTCATCTGCCAAACCGCCGTAGTGGTCATATTCCACTGAATATCCCTGAATTATCAATGTTTGATCGGGTATTAAAAGGTAGCAATGGTAAAGAGCAATCTACGACGATGGTATTTGTACGATTGCTATCTGCGATGCTCAAAAACAAAGACATCCAAGATCGCGTCGTACCAATCGTACCTGACGAAGCGCGTACTTTCGGTCTAGAAGGTATGTTCCGTCAGTTAGGTATCTACTCGGCTGTTGGCCAAAAATATACACCAGAAGACAGTGAAGCGTTGATGGGCTACAAAGAAGCTATCGATGGTCACATGTTAGAAGAAGGTATCAACGAAGCAGGCGCAATGAGTACTTGGATTGCATTGGCAACCAGTTATTCTGTGAACGCGCTACCTATGATTCCGATGTATATCTACTATTCAATGTTCGGCTTCCAACGTGTGGGTGATTTGGCTTGGGCGGCAGGTGATTGTCAAGCACAAGGCTTCTTGTTAGGCGCAACTGCTGGTCGTACAACACTTAATGGCGAAGGCTTGCAGCATCAAGATGGTCATTCACAGATTCTATTCAATGTCGTGCCAAACTGTGTCAGCTATGATCCTTGCTTTGGTTATGAGCTAGCTGTGGTTATGCATGATGGTCTACGTCGTATGTATGGTGAAGGCGAGCGCGTCTATTATTACTTGACGTTGATGAATGAAAACTACGAGCAACCTGCTATGCCAGAAGGTGCCGAAGAAGGTATCAAACGTGGTATGTACTTGCTTGAAGACAATGGTTCAACACAAGTACAGCTATTAGGTTCTGGTGTTATCTTACGCGAAGTACAAAAAGCATCACAAATATTAAAAGACGAGTTCAATATTACGTCTAATGTCTGGAGTGTAACCAGCTTTAACGAACTGACTCGTGATGGTATGGTTTGTGATGACTACAATCGTCTACATCCAATGGACGAAGAGAAAGTGCCTTGGGTTACTGAGCAATTAGCACCGCATGAAGGTATCGTGGTTGCAGCGACAGATTATATGCGTAACTACTCAGAGCAGATTCGTGCTTGGTTACCAGATAACCGTCCCTATACGACTCTAGGTACCGATGGTTATGGCCGTTCTGATACGCGCGAAAACCTACGTAGTTTCTTCAACGTTGATGCTGCGCATATCGTTGTGGCAACGCTTAAACGCCTAGCGGACGAAGGCGAAGTTGAGATGCGTTTGGTTAAAGATGCGATTTCAAGCTTAGGCATTGATGTGGATCATCCGCCTGCATGGCAGCAGCAGTCTTACTATGACCAGTCTCCAGATGCACCAGCGCCAGGTAACGTAAATCCAAATCCTGTACCTGAGTTTATCGCTGAAGACGATGATGAAATCAGTAATGAAGGCCGTGCTGAAGATCAAGCAGATGCAAATGTACTCGATGATAAAGATGTCAAATAATAATAACCATAAGACGAGGAAATAAATCATGGACATTAAAGCCCCCGATTTAGGTGTTGATAGCGCCGAAGTCAGCGAGATTATGGTAGAAGTTGGTGATGTTATTGCAAAAGATGACAACATCGTATTATTAGAATCTGACAAAGCCTCAGTTGAAGTACCAAGCTCTGCTGCTGGTAAAGTGACTAAGATTAGTGTTGCTATCGGTGATCAAGTCAGTGAAGGTATGGTGCTAATTGAGCTTGAAAGCGCAGACGATAGCGCAGAAAGCAACGATGACATTGCTGCTGCTGAAGAGCAAGAAGCGAACAGCACAGACGATGTCAAACCAGAATCAAAACCTGAACCTGCTGCAACTGAGTCAACGCAATCAGAGTCTGCTGCCAAGCCAGCCGCTAATGCTGGTAAAGCAACTACTCATGCACTACCTGACTTAGGTGTTGACGAGGCACAAGTTTCTGAAATCATGGTGAGCGTTGGTGATACTGTTAGCGCTGAACAGTCGATTTTGCTAATTGAATCAGATAAAGCATCGGTTGAAGTACCAGCACCAGTTGCCGGTAAGATTGAAAAAATCTTGGTCGAAGCAGGCGATATGGTTGCTAATGGTCAGGACTTTATCGTTATCATGGCAAGTGGTACAGATGATGCTAGTGATAGTAAATCTGAAGCGCCTAAGCCACAAGAGCCAGCACCAGCTAAAACCACTGGTGAGCCAAAACAAGCTGCCAAACCGACCAATACTGATACAGCTGCTAGCAAAACAGAGGGTAAGTTAACTGAAGCACAGGTCAATGAAAAATTGGTTGATGTGTACGCAGGTCCTGCTGTTCGCAAACTAGCCCGTCAGTTAGGTGTTGATATCACACAAGTGAATGGTTCAGCTCTAAACGATCGCATTCTAAAAGAAGACTTGTTTGCACATGTTAAGAAGAGTCTAACCAAGCAGAAAGCGGCACCTGTGAGTGGCAATCCTGTCAGCTCAGGTCTACCGAAATTGCCTGACATGAGTAACGCTGAAATCTGGGGTGAGACAGAAACACAAGACCTCAGCCGCTTGCAGAAAGTCTCGATACCACAGCTCAACTACAATACTTTGCTACCGCAAGTAACGCAGTTCGATCTGTCTGATATCACTGAGACTGAAAAACTACGCGGTGAGCTAAAAGGTGGCATGAAAGCAGAAGGTGTTGGCTTTACTATCTTGGCCTTTGTGGTTAAAGCAACTGCTTACGCGTTGACCCAGCATCCACGATTCAACAGTCATTTGAGCGATGACAATACTCAAGTTATATTGCGTAAAAGTGTCAATATGGGTATTGCTGTGGCAACTGATGATGGTCTTATCGTACCTGTTATCAAAAATGTACAAGATAAAGGCCTGAAGCAAATCGCGATTGAGATCGGCGAGCTTGCAGTAAAAGCTCGTGATAAGAAGCTCAGTACCAAAGACTTACAAGGTGCAAGCTTTACCATATCGAGCCAAGGTAACTTGGGTGGTACTGCCTTTACGCCGTTAGTTAACTGGCCACAAGTTGGGATTTTAGGTGTCTCTGAAGCAAGTATGCAGCCACGTTGGGATGCTAAGATACAAAGCTTTGAGCCACGTTTGATGTTGCCACTGTCTTTGTCTTATGACCACCGTGTGATTAATGGCGCAGATGCTGCTGTATTCACTCGTTATATCGCAACGCTATTAGCAGACCCACGTCGTATTTTAATCTAAAGCTAGCTAGCAATTAGAAAAGACTGCCTACGGGTGGTCTTTTTTATGCGCTGTTGTCTGGTAGCTAGGGTCAACACTAATATAATCGTAACTAGCAGACACAAAAAAGCCAGCTATTAAGCTGGCTTTTATTGCACATGATATCTTTACTAAATTAGAACTGTTTAACGAATGCTACACCGTATACCCAAGGGCTAATGTCGATCTCGCCAAGATTTACGTCATCTAGAGTAGCGTCTGTTTTGATGTCCATATAACGGGCATCGATACGGAAAGCTTCGGTAGGAGCAAAAGGGATATCAAGACCAACATGACCAGCCACGCCAACGCTATCGTCAAGGTCCAAGTCACCACCAGTAGAAATTCTTTCTTTGAAAAATGTTGTATAGTTCACACCAACACCAATGAAAGGCTTGATGTTCATTGGCATGTTTTCATAGTCAAAGTGATACTGTACGGAAAGAGTAGGTGGCAAATGCTGGGTTTTACCTGTTAGAACCGTTGTGCCATCGGCAGCATTCAAGTCAAAATCATGATGAAATGGAAGTGCAGCTAGCAATTCAACACCAACGTTGTTAGCGATAAAGTACTCACCACTGATAGTTGGACGTACATCGCCATCAACATCAACAGATAAACCATTATCTAGAGTACCGTTGTCGCTTTTAGGATCAACGTAATGTGCGCCAGCAGCAACAGACCAAGTACCAGCAGGGACTGCAAAAGCAGTTGTCATTGTAAGTGCAGCAGCAGTTGCTAAAAC